>Ga0224504_10000009_pt1 | contig 66615 bp, 60 predicted proteins | sample SF_Oct11_sed_USG_3_FD_170160 | JGI IMG/M metagenome (GOLD analysis project Ga0224504, IMG submission 170160) | Sediment microbial communities from San Francisco Bay, California, United States - SF_Oct11_sed_USGS_24 | ecosystem: Environmental > Aquatic > Marine > Sediment | place: USA...
CCCTGCCTGGCCTGGTGCCGGTGCTCGGTTTCGACCAGCAGCAAATGTACTGGCTGATTATTGGGGCTTACGTCGGCGGCCGGTTGGTGGAAGGCGTTTTTCCATTACTGGGAGACTGCGGCCTGTTTACCTGGCGGCCATTCGATGCCTGGTTTCGACTGGTCACAGCGCGCCGTAATCCCTGCCTGATCATCCTGACCCTGGCGGCGCTGGCCGGCCGCCCGGACTGGGGTTTCATCGCCGTGACTTTCTGGTCCGTGCTGACCACCGGGGTTCTGGCTCTGCGCCTGTTGCAGGGTGTTTTTTCGAGACTTCGCAGTGGTCCGCTGCATTCCTGGCTGAGCGCGGCAGATGTCGCAACCGGACCCCACCGGGGTGCATTCAGGGTGTTCGGCAGCACCCGGGGCGCATATGGAGCCTAGTCCCCAGCCGCCATTACGCACCCTGCAGCAGATCGTTCGTGGCCAGGTCTCGGGTACCTGTGATTTTCCGGACCAGCAAAGAGACCGTCTGCTGAACCAGGTTCGCGAACGCTACGGTGACGGGCTGCAGGCGGTCCTGATCTATGGGTCTTATTTACGCGGCAAGCGCGACACACTGCTTGATTTTTACGTCTTGCTGGACAGTTATCGCTCGATGCCGAGTACCTGGCAAGGGTGGCTATGCCGGGCGCTGCCGCCCAATGTTTACCAGATCTTCGATGGGGTGCCTCCGGACGAAATCCGGGCCAAGTATGCCTTACTGACCCTGGCCGGTTTCGAACGCGCCGTGTCGCGTGATTTTCATTCCTATTTCTGGGCCCGGTTCGCTCAACCCTGCGGGATTCTGTACTGCAGGGACGACGCCGTCGAACAACGCGTCATCGAGGCGATCAGTGTCGCCTGCAGGACCTTTACCCGCCGGGTCGTGCCTGCATTGCCTGACGGGTTCGACGCCCGCACCTTGTGGGCAGAAGGGCTGGCACGCACCTATCGCTGTGAATTCCGCTCTGAACCTCCGGGTCATGCAGAGCAGCTTTTTGAATACTGGCCGGATTACTACCGTGAGGTCACGGCATCCATCGCCACCGGCGGGGTTGACTACGAGCCTTCAGGCGGCGATGACTGGTACCTCAACAAGGCGCCTGGCGGGAAGCGCCGATGGTCACCGGCAGGCTGGTGGCTGCGACGCCTGCAGGGCAAGGTTCTGTCGACGCTGCGGATCATCAAGGCGGCCCTGACCTTCGATGGCGCGCTGGATTACCTGTTGTGGAAAATCAAGCGGCATTCCGGTGTCTACATCGAGCCTACCGCGCTGCAACGCAGGGCGCCGTTGGTTTTCGCCTGGCCGCTGCTGTTTCGTCTGTGGCGGAAAGGAGCATTCCGATGATTCCCGCAGGCAGCATGCTGCAACGTGTGCTGCGCAATTTCGGGGTGGTTATCCGTGGTCGTGCGTTGGCCGGCCTGTTTTCGGTGGCGGCGACCGGTCTGATGGCCAATGCGTTGCCGGCCGCCGAATTCGGCCTGATCGTGCTCGTACATACCTACGTGATGGTGATCCGCGGTGCGCTGAATTTCAGGACCTTCGAAGCGGTGGTCCGTTTTGGAATTCCGCTGAACGAATCCGGCGACCGGGATCGATTCAGGTCGTTGCTGCGCTCCACCCTGCTGGTGGATTATTCCGCCGGGATTTTTGCAACGCTGGTCGCCATTGCCGCCGCCCCGCTGGCCAGTTCTTTGCTTCACTGGAGCCCCGAAACCGTTTACTGGGCAATGGGTTACAGCCTGGTGATCCTGGCCACCGCCAACGGCACGCCCAACGGTATTCTGCGCGTCTATGACCGTTTTGATGCGATCGGCGTCCAGTATGCGGTTGCCCCTGCGCTGCGCTTCTTGTCGATTGGGATCGCCTGGTGGCTGGAAGCGCCGATGGAAGTGTTCATGGTCGCCTGGGGTTCCGCCTTTGCCCTCGGACATGCCTACATGTCGGTACGCGGCTTCATTGAGTTGCGTCGGCACATCAAAACGCGGTTATGGTTGGGATTCAGCCGGACCGACCTGACGCGGCGGGAAAGCGAATTCTGGAAATTCGTCAGGGTGGTCTACTGGCAGACCAACATCGACCTGTTACCCAAGCACGTCTCCGTGCTGCTGGCGGGCGCGATGCTGGGACCGGCGGCGGCAGGCCTGTTCCGGTTGGCGCGCGAGGTTTCAACGATCCTTGCCCAGCCGGCACTGGTGCTCAGGGAAGTACTGTTTCCGGACCTGACCCGCAGTGTTCACATGGACGACGGCAATATCCATTCTGTGCCTATCAAGACCGCAGTGGTCGCGGGTGTGGTCGGACTGCTTTTTGTCGCTCTTGCGGTCGTGTTCGGAGAGTCGCTGCTGGGGATCGTGGGCGATGAATACGTTGCCGCTGCTCCGTTGCTGAGCCTGCTGTTGCTGGCCGCTTCATTCGACCTGGCCAGCGCTTCACTGCGGGCGGCCGCTTACGCGATGGGACAGGCCGCGTCGATTCTGAACATACACGTGGTTGGCATCTTGACTTATATCGGCGCGTTTTTTGTGCTCACGCCGCCACTGGGATTAGTGGGCCCGGGTCTGGCAGCGGTGCTCGCCTCGTTATTGGCAATGGGCCTGACGGCCAGGCTGATCAGCAGGCTTTCTGCTCAGCCATCGGCCTGAAGCAAATGCTTGAGGCTGCCGAAAGCTTCGATGATTTGTTCGACCTGTTCGCGGCTATGGGCAGCGCTGACGCTGCAGCGGATGTAGCTGTGCTGATCCGGTGACGCCGGCGGCACCATCAGGTTGGTGTAGACGCCTTTCTCCAGTAACTGGTTCCAGAAGGGCAGGGCCGCTTCTTTTGCCCCCAGTTTGACCGCAACCACTGGACTGACCTCGGGGCCGGTTTCAAATCCCAGCTCGTTAAATCCCTGGTACAACCTGTCGGCGTTGCGCCAGAGCGTTTCACGCAGCTCAGGTCTGCCCTTCACCTGCTTCAGGGCCTCATGAGTACTGGCGATGATTGAAGGGCTGGACGAAGCAGTGAATATGAACGGACGGGACAGGTACCGCAGCAGGTCGAGTTCCGGGTGCCGGCTGACGCAAAAGCCACCCATCGCGCCCAGGCTTTTACTGAAGGTGCCGACAAAAAAGTCTACCTGGTCCATCACTCCCTGCGCTTCTGCCACGCCGCAGCCGTTATCACCATAAACGCCCAGCGAATGGGCTTCATCCACCAGCAGCAGGGCGCCGTACTTTTCTTTCAGAGCCGCTATTTCCACCAGGGGCGCACAGTCTCCCATGACGCTGTACAGGCCCTCGGTAACGATCAGGCAGTCCTGCGCGCGCTCTCCGAGTCTCTGCAGGCGTTTTTCGAGGCTCTCGACATCGTTGTGTCTGAACCGGAAGATATCGGCGCCGCTCATCTGGCAGCCGTCGTATAAGCTGGCGTGGGCATCGGCATCCAGCAGCACCGCATCACCGGGGTTCAGCAGGGCCACCAGTGTCCCCAGGTTGGCCGCGTAGCCGGTCGAGAAAACCATGCCATGGCCGACCTTGAAAAAGTCAGCCAACTCCTGTTCGAGAGCCGCATGCGCCGAAAAACTTCCATTGGCCATGCGGGAGCCCGTGGTGCCGGTGCCTTGAGACTCGATGGCGTTCCTGGCGGCAGCGACGCAGGCCGGGTCGAAGGTCAGCCCGAGATAATTGTTGGTCCCCGCGAGGATGGTGTTGCGGCCTTCGACAATACCCTCGGTCGGCGAAAGGATTTGCTCCATCACCACTGCGGTCGGGTCGTGTCCGCCGACGCTGAGCTGTTCGCGAATGGCCCTGGCCGATTCGAATTTGTCCAGTAAACCCATACGGCTATCCGTCAGCCAGACAGATCTTTGTCGACGATAACCGCCAGGTCGTGGACGGTGTGAGTGTTGGACAGGCTGTTCATATCGATCATGACGTCAAAGGCTTCTTCCAGTTCCATCATGAATTCCATCACCTGGAACGAGTCCATTGTGAAGTCGGACACCAGGTTGGTTTCCCCGGTAATTTCACCATGTGCTTCCAGTTCCGGATGGTTGCTGGATTCCAGGTAGCTCGCCAGCAGAAGTTTGATGCGTTGCTCGATTTCATGGATGCGGGTGTTCACTGGGGTCTCCATTAAATATTTTCGGTCAATCCCCCGATTCCCGAAACAGCGAATCGACACCCTGTTCAAGGGTGATTTCAGGAGACCATCCGGTAGCCTGGTTCAGAGCCGTATTGTTGCACAGCCAGTCGGGTTGCGTTAATTCCCTGGCCTTGCCTGGGGTCATCATTGGAGCATAGCCCAGCAGGCGGGACAAGAAGAGATTTATGCTGCCCGCGCCAAACAGAATCCAGTGGGGAATATTCAGCCGGTAGTGGCGACCTTTTTTGCAAGCCTGGGCGATTTCTTCCCAGTTGTAGCCACCCTCATGCCCGTCATCCAGGGTGAAGGTCTTTCCGAGGCATTTTTCGGGCTGGTCCAACCAGGCCAGAACAGCTGAGGCAACGTCCTGGACATGAATCAGCGAGAGTTTTTGATCAACCGGGCCGGGTGGTGCAATCAGTCCCTTTCGAGCCAGTTTCAGAATCGGCAGCATTTCCTTGTCGCCCGGCCCGTATACCGCGGGAGGCCTGAAAATAGTCCAGGGAAAAGTGGCATGGGCGATCACTTCCTGTTCGCCGAGGTGCTTGCTGTTGGCGTAATCCGAGACATGCGGCCGGCTGGCGGCCAGAGACGAAATCAGCAGCAAGGGGGTGTTATGGCCAGCCTGGTTGATGGCATCGACAACGGAACGCACACCGTCGATGTTTGCCGGGCGGAAATCATCAAGGGTCCGCCCTCGCACTGAACCCGCGCAATAAATGACGGCGCGGGACTGCTTGATTGCGGAAATCAGCTGCCGGCTGTCGCCAAGATCGCAGATCCGCTTTTCAACACCCGGTTCCAGTGCGTCTGGATGACCGGATGATGGTCTGACCACGGCTATCACGCCGGTTTCTGCGTTCAGCAGGCTGGTTTGAAGGTTGCGGCCAATGAAGCCCGTTGCGCCGGTGAGCAGAACGGGATTCATGGGAATGCCGGGTCAGGCAGTCTTGCGATTGTTCCGCCGGTGACTGGGCAGACGCAGAGCCGGGGCAGGCTGCCTTTCAAGGTATGCTTCCCTGGACTGGAATCTTGACAGCTTGCCGGAAGACGTCCGGGGCAGTGTGCCGGGTCGCACCAGGTCGATAATGACATTGATTCCGAAATGTTCATGCATCAACTCGGTGATGCCCTGGCTGAGGCGGTGACGCGCTGAGTTTTCGCGTTCCTTGGTTTCTACCACCATGACGGCCAGTTCTTCCTCGCCGAAGCCGGCGACCGAGAACGCCGCAACCCCGCCGAGTCGCACGCCTTCAACACGTTGTGCAACGACTTCCATATCATTGGGCCAGATATTTCGCCCCTTGATGATGATTACGTCTTTGCTCCGTGCGGTAATGAACAGGTTGTCGCCCACCCGGTAACCGATGTCACCGGTATCCAGCCAGCCGTCATCGCTGAGAACGGCGCGCGAACTTTCTTCATCACGAAAGTAACCGCTCATGACGCTGGGTCCTCTGAGCATGATCTCGCCACACTGGCGTTCACTCACTTCATTGCCCTGCTCATCGCGAATGCAGAATTCAAAACCGGGAAGGACCTGGCCGCAATCAACATAGGCGGCCACGTTGTTGTGATCCGGGTTGACGGGTTTCGCCTCGCCGCTGCCGGACATCACTGCCTGGTCTACATAATCAACGGACAGGCCCAGGTCCAGCGGAGCGAAGCTTACCGCGAGGACACATTCCGCCATGCCATAGCAGGCGACGAAAGCGTTCGGATCGAAATTGCAGGGCGCCAATGCCTCGGCAAACGCACGCAACGGAATCGGGTTGACCTGCTCTGCACCGACACAAGCCGCCCGCCACGAACTCAGATCGTAACGTTCATAATCTGAAGGCCGCAGGCGCTTGGCGCACAGGGCATAGCCAAAGGTCGGGCTGGATGAAACGGTCCCGCGATTATCGGAAATGATTTTCAACCAGAGCCTGGGACGCATTGCGAAAGTCCTGGAAGGCAGGTAATCGGCCGATAACTGGCAGATCAGGGGCACCAGGATAAAACCGATCAGGCCCATGTCGTGGTAGTAGGGAAGCCAGGACACGAAGCGGTCTTCGTTGTTCAGTTTCAAACCGTCCTGGGCAATAGCCCGCAGGTTTTCGAGCACCGTTGCCTGATCAATTTCGACACCACGCGGAAAGCGCGTGCTGCCTGATGTATATTGCAGATAGGCTAGGTCCCCGGCCTGCACCGTCTGGAATTCAATGTCTGCCTCAGGCAGTGCATCAAATTCTTCTGGCGTACCCGCCATCACGAGGTCCATATCGGCGACAGCCTCGTGCAGGAATTCGGTGTGCGACGCAGGTGCGACGGCAATCGCGGCGTCACAGCTTTCCAGCATGCGGCGAATTTGCCCGACATACGCGGTGTGCGCACCCATCTGAATGCCCGCCGGCAGGGCGAATGGAATCAGTCCTGCGTATTGGCAAGCAAAGAAAAAGCGGTGAAACATGGGATCTGTTTCAGCAATAATGCCAACCCGGTCTCCATGCTTGAGTCCGAGCCCAAGCAGTCGCCTGGCCAGTGTCCGGGCTTCATCGCGCAATTGACGATAGCTGAGCACCGCATCCAGTTGACCCCGGTGGTCGTAGAAATTGAAACCGGAATCTCCTGCAGCAGCATAATCGAGAGCCTCCGCCAGGTTAGCGAAACCGTCGCTCTTAATTGGAAGCTTTTTGTTGACAGGCGTTGGCTGCATTGAGCTTTCTGTTTTAGTTTTCTGCCCGAAAGTAATTTTTGAATCCATCATCAAGGGCCTTTGTGGGTCAAAGTGTCCGGATTTTTACAGTCGCCGTCAAGCTATCTAACGCCTATTTAACAAACCCCAAACCAATCGTTTGGAGGTTTTTACAACGCCTGTAACAATCCAATTCGTATTGCTTCAGACGCAATTTATGCTAACGAGCGTTATCCTACTTGTCACAACAGGACAACATATTGACTCAGATACTGTTCGGCTTAATTTTTAGCGGACACCGCTCGGGACATAATGATAACCGAAATTGATTAGATTATGGTAATAAAGCAATGCTCTTTATTTGCGCAAATACCTGTTTTCCGGGCGCAAGCTTCAAATCATCGGCGGATTTACGGGTGATGCTGGCGATCAGAGGCACCTGGGAGGTCATTAATCTTACCGTTACCTGGGCAGCGCCGGCGGGTGAAATGTCGTCTACTACTGCTGGAAATATGTTCAGAATACTGGTGCCAGTCTGGTGCTCGAGGGTCAGGCTTACGTCGCGCGCGGCAAGCCTCAGGCGGGCGGGCGTGCCAACCGGCAGATCGGTTCCTGCGATGGCGATCTGACCGCCGCCAAAGTCCATCAAGGTTAATTGGTACGCGTGGTCATGGGCAGCAACGACTGCCTCGATAATTGCCGATGCTTCTGTGCCTTGCGCGAGAGCGAGGTCGAGCCGGGTAAACATGTCATGGACATCACCTGCTGCCTTGACCCTGCCGGAATCCAGCAGAACCAGGTGATCGGCCAGTCTGGCGACTTCTTCGGGCAAATGACTGACGTGAATGACCGGGATCTTCAATTCGCGATGCAACGACTCAATGTAAGGAATGATTTCCTGCTTCCGGTCGATGTCAACTGCCGCCAACGGTTCGTCCATCAGCAACAGTTGCGGGCTGAGAGCAAGGGCGCGGGCGATTGCAACGCGTTGGCGCTCACCCCCTGACAACGTCGCCGGCATCCGCTGTAGCAGTTCGCCAATTTCCAGTAATTCGATGGCGCTGTCCAGTGCGATATGGCGGTTTTCCCGGGCAACGCGCTTGATGCCGTATTCGAGGTTACGCCTGATATTAAGGTGATCAAACAGGCTGGATTCCTGGAATACATAGCCCAGTGAGCGGCGATGGGTCGGCAGGAAAAACCGGTCCTGCTGCCAGATCATTTCCCCCACCCTGATAACAGCCCCGGGATGCCTGTCCAGCCCGGCAATGGCCCTGAGGATGGTCGTTTTGCCACAGCCGGAAGGGCCGAACAGAGAGGTGAATCCGCGCGCAGGAAGTTGCAGATCGATGTCGAGATCAAACTCGCCACGACGAGCTTTGAAGCGCACTTCAATGGTCATTGCCGCACCAGCCGGAAACGGCGATTCAGCCCATAGACGGCAATCAGTAGCAGGAAGCTGAGAACCAGCAGGGTAGCTGACAGCCAGTGGGCGTGGGCGTATTCGAGCCCTTCCACATGATCGTAAATGGCGATGGATGCAACCCGGGTTTGTCCGGGTATGTTTCCGCCAATCATCAGCACCACTCCGAATTCACCGATCGTGTGGGCAAAACCGAGTACCGCCGCGGTAAAAAATCCCGGCCGGGCCAATGGCACTGCCACGGTGAAAAAACGGTCGATTGGAGAGGCGCGTAACGTAGCGGCAACTTCCATTGGGCGCTTGCCTATTGCGCTGAATGCATCCTGTAGCGGCTGCACCACGAATGGCATGGAGTAAATGATTGAACCGATCACCAGCCCGGTGAACGTGAAAGCCAGGGGGCGGCCACCGGCAGCTTCCATTAGCCCGCCGACCGGGCCATTCGGACCCAGCGCCAGCAACAGGTAAAACCCGAGCACCGTGGGTGGCAGGACCAGCGGCAGGGCGACGATTGCCTCCGGAATGAATTTGAGCTTCCACTGTGTGCGCGCCAGCCACCAGGCGAGCGGCATGCCCAGCACGAGCAGGACCAGGGTGCTGATGAATGCGAGTCTCAGCGTGATAAACAGGGCTGTAATGTCAGCTTCGTTCAGCATCAGGGTGTCAGGTATCCGTGTTCAAGAATGACCGTTATAGCCTTGTCACTGCGCACATACAACATGAAATCCCGCGCTGCCGGAGTGTCCTTGAGTAACACGGCCTGTTGATCAATCGGCTGGTGCAGTCCGGCAGGCACCAGCCAGTACCTGGCCCCCGTCAGTTCCGCCTGCTGGTCGAGTTGTGAGCGGGCCACAAAGCCCAGTTCGGCATTGCCGCTGAAGACGAATTGATAGGCCTGTCCGACATTTTCACCCATGACCAGGCGTTGTTTCAGCGATTCCCGAAGGCCCAGTGATTCCAGCACCTGCAGGGCGGCTTTGCCGTAAGGTGCAAGTGCAGGATTGGCGATGGCAAGGTACCGATAGTTTCCCTCCTGCAGGTATTTTTCATCCAGCGGGAGGGCTGAGTCGCCTGGCCTGAACAGTACCAGTTGGCCGCGCGCATAAGTGAAGCGGGTGGCGGGCACCGCCAGCCCGTTTTGTTCCAGCCGGGCAGGGCGTTCGCTATCGGCAGCAAAAAACGCATCGAAAGGCGCGCCGTGGATGATCTGGGCGTAGTGCTTGCCGGTAGAACCAAAAATGAGCAGTACTTCGTGCCCTGTGTCCCTCTCAAAATTCGCTGCCAGTGATGACATGGCAAGCCGAAAGTTGCTGGCTGCAGCCACCCGGATTTCATCGCCAAAGCAGGCGCTGCATATCGTTTGCTGTAGCACGAACAGGAGCAGCAGAACCCGGTATCCGGGTAAGGTTGTCCCTCGCCCGATGTTTACAGCCATTTCCTCACCCTCTGTCTGTACCGGCGGAAATCATCGCCAAAGGCGGCCTCCAGCGCCTGTTCCTCGGGCCTGATCTGGTAACGGTTTATGTACCAGGCAAAAACAACCACTATCAGCAGTGACCACAGGTTGCCAAGAAACAGCCCCCAGCCGACCAGTGCCAGGAGCAGCGCCAGGTACATGGGGTTGCGGGTAAAACGAAAAATTCCGTCATCGACCAGGTGAGAGCAGTTTTCAGGCAACAGGGGATTCACCGTGGTGTTGGCATGGTGAAAAGCAACAACACCCAAAATTCCAAAAGCCAAAGCCGCCACGACAAACAGGAACATGCTGATCAATCTCAGCTTCTCCGGCAGGGGGTAAGCCGGCGCCAGGATCGCTATCAGCCACATCAGTGCCGCGCTTACCAGGGTCACCGCTACGGGGGGGATTCTATGTTCGAGGGACCGTTTCATTTCATCCCCGGCTTCCTGTTCTGCTGCAATAGCAGGAGCGCCTCAGCCAGGAGCGCCATTCCGATCGGTTTGCAGGTTGGACTTGACTGATTTTATTCATGCCGTTGAACGTAGCCGCCATCAGGCAAAGATACCATGCAAATACCAACCCCGGCGGGGCTTGTATTCGCGGAAAGCCCACAAGGTGCTGCCATGGTTGTCACGGACGATAAAGTAATCACGGCGGCAATCGCGGCCGTCCCACCAACCGCTCTCGATGCGCTCGGGTCCGGCCAGGATTTCGAAGTGTTCGATGCGGCAGGGTTTGGGGTTTGGCAGCAACCAGGGTGGGCGGTGAGCCAGGGGGATGCAATCCGGACGTTCATCCAGCGTGCGCGGGCGCCAGCTGTATTCCGGACGGTGATCCTGCACTCCGGTCAAGCCGCTGACGGCTTCGTTGCCCAGCCGGGCCTGCAGGCGCTCCGCCAGTTGCCGGATATCCTGCTGTTGTTCCGTCGGAGTATCCCGGAACAGGCTGTGCTGGCCCGCGTTGAACTTCAGCAAGGTGGCTGCTTCCAGGCGGATTTCGCGTACGGCCTGCGGCAGCTGCAAGCGCTCCATGCGTTCACGCAGTACGCTCAGCAGGCGGTCTGCGTCCTGGGTTGGAGACTGCAGGCCCAGGTTCAGCGAGGTCGATGGGTGATCCTCATACCCCAAATTGAGTTGCAGTGACTGTACCGCGTTGTCACCGCCGCGCAGCACGCCGCAAAGCTCTTCCAGCAGACGTTTCAACGGGAACAGCAATCCCTGGCAGCTGTGGATTTCTGCCGGCATTTCCAGCTGCGAAGAAAAAGTTTCGGGCGGATGATACATGGCCCGGGGATCGGGACGGGTTCCCAGGATACGCTCGAGGTAGTCGGGCAAGGCGGGGCCGAAACGACGGGTCAGTGACTTACGTGGCAGGCGCAGCAGGTCGCGAAACTGACGAAAACCCATCCGCTCCATCGACGTCCGCTGCGCCGCATCGAAGTGCAGGCGGTCCAGTGGTAACGGGCCCAGTTGCCGGCGTATATCAGCCGGTGAAGCGAGGTGCAAACCCTCAGGCGCCGCCAGCCAGGCAGCTTCGGGGGTTGGCGCCGAGCCGGCCAGGGCTTGATAACCCAAATCTCCGAGTTCCTGCCGCAGGCGTTGGCCCAACTGCTCTGTGCGGCCGAACAGGCGCTTGCTGGCCGCTGTTTCAAGAAACAGGCCATTGCGGCTGCTCGGCATGCAGACCTGGCTGCTGTACTGGTAACACCATGCGGCCAGGCGTTGCAGGGCCTGTCGCTCGGCCGCACCGTTGGATTCCGGCACGGACCAGTCTGCAGGCGGGAGGCTAGTGCTGCTTAGCCCGCGGCTGTGCAGGTCCCGCGACAGTTGCGGAAAACGAATGGCCAGCCAGCGTGGTGCTGATGGTATGTTCTGTGTAGCTTGCATGGGTTTGAGTGTGCCGCGGTTGTTTCCCATAAGCTGAGAAAAGTTGGGGGATCCAGACCGGTTCGGCGGGACGGCTTCCGCGGCATTTGAGGATGTTGATACGGATGCCGCGATGATGATCCGCGCCCAGTTGCAGGCGCAGAGCAGCAGGGGAGGATTCCTTGCTGGCGCTTGCCGGCCGGAACAGGAAGGCCAGCTTCGCGCTGCTCTCGGCGGCGATCTGCAGGCGGCGCAGGCGGCTGAAGCTGATCTGTTCAGGCCAGGCCAGTACCGCACCACCCCGGCCGCTATGCAAGGCCTGTTCGCAGGCCCACAAGGTTTTTTTTCCGTTGCCTGTCCGCACCACCAGCAAGTGATCCAGCAATAAGCCATGTCCGTGCAGTGCGGCCGGGTAGGGTATCCATGGCGGATCCACCAGGATGACCCACTGACCCCGCTGACTGATTTCCGCCAGCGCAGGAAACAGTAGCCTCAATTCACCCATTCCGGGTTTCAGAGTCATCAGTTCGGTCAGCGCGCCCTGCGGCCAGCCATGGCCGGGCAATTGCCTGTCAAGGCGTGCATAGCCGGTGGGCAGGCTGCGCTGACTGCGGTTGTGCTGCCGGCCCCGCCATAACTGCGGCGTGTTGCGGAGCAGTTGGTTGATGGTGCTCACAGCGCCGGGCGGATGACCCCGACGCCCAGCCCCTCGATGGCGAGTTCCTGGTGCCGGAGATCTATTTCGATGGGATCGAAATCACGGTTTTCAGGAAGCAGCTGAACCCGGAAACCCTGCCTTTGAAAACGTTTGACGGTCACTTCGTCGTCCACCCGGGCCACCACGATCTGCCCATTGCGCGCTTCCGGGGTGCGATGCACGGCCAGCAGGTCGCCATCCAGGATGCCGGCATCCTGCATGCTGCTGCCTTCCACTCGTAACAGGTAGTGGGGTTTTTGCGGGAACAGTGACGGGTCTACACGATATTCGTCTTCGATGTTTTCCTGCGCTAGGACCGGGCTGCCGGCGGCTACACGGCCGACCAGCGGCAGTGGCGTGTTGGCGGACGCCGGCAATTCACCGGCAGCCAGCGGCAGCAGGCTGATGCCGCGGGCGGCGCCGCGCTCGATACCGATCACGGATTTCTTTTCCAGGGCCCTCAGGTGGGCTTCTGCAGCGTTGGGTGAACGAAAACCAAAATGCGCAGATAGTTCAGCCCTGGTAGGAGGAAATTTATTTTTTTCAATAAATTGTGAGATAAACGTGAGAATCTCTCTCTGACGAATGGTGAGTTTCTTTTCAGGCATCGTGGTGTGCTCTCAGGGATTACTATAAATATATACAGTAATAAGGTGTTGATCAACTGTTAAACTGGTTACAAAGCCTATGGTGACTGAAAAAACAACCAAGAGTCTCTGGACGAAACTGAAAGAGCGGAAGGTGATCCGGGTAGCCATCGTCTACGTTCTGGTCGGTTGGGTCATGATGCAGATCGGTGAAGTGACTTTCGAGGCGCTTGGCTTGCCGGAATGGGCGCTGAGCCTGCTGATTGTCATTGTCCTGCTGGGCTTTCCGATCGCGCTGGTGCTGGCCTGGGCCTTTGAACTGACCCCGGAGGGTATCCGAAAAGATTCGGCCGGGAGAAGCGATCAACCCAGGCAGGCAGCGCCCGAACTGGATCGCAAGGCTCCGTCTATCGCTGTCCTGCCTTTTGAGGACATGAGTGAGCACGGCGATCAGGCGTATTTCTGCGAGGGTATCGCCGAGGAAATCCTCAACGCCCTGTGCAAAATCGCGAACCTGCGTGTTGCTTCACGGGTTACTGCATTTCGTTTTGCGGGAAAAGGCGCTGATGTTCAGAACATCGGCAGAAAGCTCAGGGTGCAGACCGTGCTGGAAGGCAGTGTCCGTAAATCCGGGGACAAGCTTCGGATCACTGCGCAACTGGTCAAGACTGCGGATGGCTATCACCTGTGGTCCCGGCAGTACGACCGTGGCCTTGAAGACATTTTTGAGATCCAGGCCGAAATTGCCGACTCCATTGCCAACGCGCTGAGCGTGACGCTTAAGCGCACAAGCGCCGCCATGCAGCGTAATGTCGATCCAAAAGCTTATGATTTCTTTCTGCGCGGGCTGAGTTATTTCGCGAAGCACAACGTGCAGGACACGGTGTATGCCCGCCAGATGTTCAACCGGGCGTTGGAAGTGGATCCGGAATTTGGACGTGCCTGGGCCGGCCTGGGTTATACCTATGGCTTTGAATACATGTATTTCAACGCGGCGGATGTCAGCCGGGAAGAGGCGCTGCGAACCAGTCTGAAGGCGCTTGAATTGGCTCCGGACCTGGCGGAATCACACGTTTCCGCCGGCATTGCCCACTGCATGCTGAAGGATTACCAGGAGGCCGAGTCCCAGTTTGAAACCGCGGTTGAACTGGATCCCGAGAGCTATGACGCCTGGTATTTTTTCGGTCGCAGCAAGGTTCACGAAGGGGATCTCGAGAAAGCGCTGCAGCTGTTTGACCGGGCTTCCAGGGTCCGTCCCGAGGACTGCCAGAGCGTGTTACTGCAATCGCAGCTTTATCACAGCCTGGGCGATACCCGAAAGGAAATGGAGTCCGCGAAAAAAGGAATTGAGCGCGCCCGGGCTGTGCTTGAGCTGAATCCCGATGACAACCGTGCGCTGAACATGGGTGCGTTCGGACTGCTGCGCCTGGGCGAAAAAGAGGAAGCCAAGCGCTGGATGCAGGCTTCTGTCGAGAGCGCCCCGATGGATTCGATCGTCAATTACAACGCAGCCTGCTTTTATTCACTGGCCGGGGAAGCCGAAAAATCAATCGATTGCCTGGAACACTGCTACCTGAAGGTCGGCAACCTGAACCGCGAGTGGCTGGAACACGATTCAGACCTGGATAACGTCCGCGATCATCCGCGCTTTGCCGAAATCCTGGCTTTTTTTGACCTGTAACACGAAACCGTGTTGCTCGGGCTTACCAGCCGCCACCGCCGCCACCACCGCCACCACCGCCGGAAAAGCCGCCACCCCCCGATCCTGATGACGAACCGGGTGGAGTTGAGGCCGATGCGATGGCGGTCGAAAAAGAACTGCTGAAACTGTCGCCCAGGTGATGCAGCGCATTTATGCCGTGAAATTGACCGCTGTACCAGGCGGGGTGATAGCCGGACTGCTGCTGGTCCCGCGGCAGCTCACGGGCAAATCGCCGGCACCAGCTGTTTTCAACACCCAGGGCATAGGCGTAAGGTAAAAATGCCTCAAATACCTCGGGCGTGAGTTGCGGTGAACGCATCCGCTCGAGGCGATCCTGCTCGGCCGTGCCCAGGTACATTCTGAACCCATCGATTTCATCCATGACCTGCCGGCCAATGCGGGTGGGCGCCCGCATCAGGAAAGCAAAAAGCCCGTGCAGGCCAAGCGTCAGCAATCCGTAGGTGATCCAGAGGGCAGGCCCGCCATCAAGAAATATTGCGATGATGGCGGCCGCAATCGAAATCAGCACGGCCGGAACAATATACATGCTGTTGTAGTGAAACAACTGGCCCAGGTATTCTCTTTTAAGCTCTTTCTTCAAGGCCTGGGCCGCGCCCCGGAATTGCGCATGGTTTTCATTATCCATGCCAATGCTCGAATTCCGGCCCGGTAGCAGCTTATCGAGCACAGCCTGCTCCCCACGAGTCAGCGGTGCAGCGGCAGCGCCCGGTAAACGGCTCAGGGTGAAGTCCTTGCCGTCTTCTTCTATCGACAGTTGCCGTTTGACGGCCAGGCTGATGATGGCGGCTGTAAACGCATTACGGTCAAATGACATGTCGTTGACATAGCGGCAGGCTGCCGGAGACAGGTTGTTGGGTGGTTCGAATAAGGGAATGATGACCCCTTTGTCTGGATCACGGCCCACCTGCAGCCAGGCCCGGACGTACCAGGCCAACGCGCCAAGCCAGCCGAGCAACAGAGCGATTGCAGCGCCGTTATCGCCAAGGAACCAGAGGAATCTCTGCTCAATAGTGGGCTCTGCAACCAGGCCTTTAGGCCAGGAGACCACGATGGTCAAACCTTCGCGAGGCTGCAATGGTCGTTGTGTCTCGAACCTTATTTTGTTGCTGGCGGTCACTTCAACGGTGGCGTCACCGTCCTGCGAGCCCTGCCGTCCGGTATAGACCGAATACGCCAACTCGCCCGGATTTGGTTGAAAGGGCAGAGTGACTGTGACCACAGCCCGGTCAATCGGAAATTCCCAGCCATGCCCGATCGCGTTGAAATACAGCTCATCGTGATTTTCGAAATACCCCAGTTGCCGGTTGGTCCTGAAGGTCAGTTCATAATCGTGCGCGCCGTTCTCAACCGTCCGGTTGGCGTTGCCTGCATAGATACGCACACCGTTGGACAGGTCCCGGGTATGCCAGGCTTCAGGTGTACCGTTGCGCTTGACCGATAGCGGGGTAAATTCGACGACCACGTGGTTGCCCAGGCGATCCCGGTAGCGGGTAGGAAAATCCCGGTATATGCCCCGGCGAATCTGCCGGCCTTCCACCTGCACACGAATCAGCTCGGTCACCCGTAGCTGGCCGCCCGGCTCGAGCAAAATGTCTGACCGATATTCGAGTATGCGTTCATCGGCCGCAGCGGTGCCTGCGAAAAGGCAGGCTGCCAGCCACGACAGCAACAGCGTCAGCCGAATCATGAGTGTTCCAGGTCGATCACGGGTGCCGAACGCTGGCTGGCCAGTTCTATTTCGAAAAACGCAGCACTGATAAAGCCGAATAACCTGGCCACCAGCATCGCAGGAAAGCTCTCTACGAAATTGTTGTTATCGCGGACGCTGCCGTTGTAATAGCGCCGTGCGAACTGCAGATGCTGTTCGACTCTGACCAGGCTTGCGTGCAGTTGTTGAAAGCCCTCGCTGGCCTTCAATTCAGGATAATCTTCAGCGAGTGCGAACAGCCTGCCCAGCGACCTTGAAAGCCCGGACTCCTGTTCGGAACGTTCAGGCAGCTGCATGCCAGGATTGCCGCGCAGCGCAGTGACCCGCTCCAGCACACGTGACTCGTGCTGCATATAAGCCTGCACCGTTTTCACCAGGTTGGGCACCAGGTCGTAGCGGCGCTGCAGCTGCACATCGATGCCGGCCCAGGCCTCGTCGACCCGGTTCCGGTTCCTGACCAGCCGGTTATAAGTCCATACCACCCAGGCCAGGACCAACAGGCCAGCTGCTAAAAATGCATAACCCACCTCTAAACGCCTTCCTTCAAAACGGCAGGTCCAGGGCGTCAGTGATAAAACGGTTCAGTGGCAGGGCGCGACGGAACCCTTCGGTCACTTCATTGATAAACTCCGGCTTTAGTGCATGGTCGGCCGGAACTTCGGTCATGATGTAAAAACTTTTGCGTTTCAGATCATCGATATGCACATGCTGTGCATCGAAGCCGCGAGGCGGACGCTTCAGCGAATCGCCCCTGATCCCACCCAGAGCCTTGACCTTGGGAGCATTTACGATCCTTGCCCAGGACCGGGCATTGTCCGCGATGAAATCCCTGATCCTGTTCAGCTGCGGACTGGCTGGGTTCCAGACACCGCCGCCATAAAAGATACCGTCCCCTGCCAGGTGCAGATAAAAGCCCGGAGCATGTGCGTCTTTGCCGGCTTCATGGCGGAATTGCACGCCGGCATGCGTCTTATAGGGTGTTTTGTCTTTTGAGAATCGCGTATCCCGGTAGATCCTGAACATGGATCCGCCATGTGGCTTCGGATTCGCTATGTAGTGTTTAGAAAGCTTGTGCAGGCGCGGCGCCATGCAAACAATGAATTCACTGATCGGATCGACGACGGATTGACGGTAACGGCCCTTGTTTTCATTAAACCATACGCGGTTGTTATTGATCTTAAGATCTTCAAAAAATGCGAAAAAATCCTTCGGAAATCCCCGGAATTCCGTCATATGGATACTCTCCCTTGGTTGAAACGGTAGACCCGCGCTTAATCTTCACTCGGTTCGACAATGGCCGGATTTGGCAGCAGCGTAACGGGTTCAGCATAACCCGTGGTGTAGCGCGGAAACGGGTGCCGATAGTAATAGGGGTAGCCGCCCCAACCTCCCCAGCCGCCCCAATAACCTCCGCGCCAACCCCAGGGCCCGTAGAAGGGGTCACTGTACCCCCGGTAACGCATCACGACCCGGCGCTTCTGCCACAAAACCAGGTCGTCGACTGCCAGTACCGGATAACGGTAATCAAAGTCATCGACTTTCCGCGTTTCGATCGCCCGAAGGCTCCCGGTCACTGTGAGTTCTCGACCCTTGGTAAAGACGAGCGGATCATGAAAACCCGGTTTGCAGGCTATGAAACGGCCCAGCGTGGAGTCTTCGAGCTTCGGCCTGAGATACTTGTCGAGGTTGCGGGACAGGACTTCAAAGCAAGTGGTGTTGTCCGAGATTTTGGAACTCAGGATAACCCCTCCCCAACGGACTTCCGACCCGAAAACGCCGGGTTCGACGCGGGCCGGTGAAATCTCCTGGTAAGTGCCCTGGATTTCCTCCGGAATGGTCGTGCAGGCGGAAACTGCCAGAGTAACGATCATAATAATCAAAAGACGCATGTGAATTTCCCTGCTCATGATGCCGCTAATCTATTGGACCGCAATCTGTAGCAATTATCTTACATCATGCTGACTTTTTATTGGGTCTGAATGCCAGTACGGCCTGCTTCAGCTCAATGAATGGGGGTGGGGTGGCTGCGTATCGGCTGCGTGAATACAGATGTGCAATCCGGTGAATGGGTTGAGTGCTGGCCGGCAACAGCTTCGAGGCGGACCGGGCGACTTCAATCGGGCCATCTGACGGCCGCGCTTCGTAACCGGCTTGCAGCAGCCGCCGGAGAAATTTCCGCCAGTATTTCTGCACCGGATCGCTGCTCGAGGGCCCCTTGATACGCATCACGATCGGGAAAACCATGGCGCCAAATACCAGCATGACGACAAACAGGATGGCCACCAGCCCCGCAGGGCCAAGGTGATCCAGGCCCAGCGGTTCGAACAGCCTGGACTGTCGTCCCGCACCATATTCGATAACCCAGTCGTTCCATCGCTGCTGGACAATATCCACGCTGTTACGCATACCTCTCAACCAGCCATAATCCAGAACATGGCGGGGTGCATTCAAAGCGCCAAGGGAGCCCTGTTCAACCCGCTCAGGAGAAACTGCAGCAGTCGGATCAACGCGGGTCCAGCCTTTTCCATTCAACCAGACTTCGGTCCATGCATGGGCGTCTGATTGCCTGACCAGCAAGTAGTCGCCCAGCGTGCTGAACCAGCCCCCCTGGTAGCCGGTGACAATGCGGGACGGTATACCGGCCATGCGCATCATGACCGCGAAAGATGAGGCGTAGTGCTCGCAAAATCCGGTTCGCGTGTCAAACATGAAATCGTCCACCGAATGTTGCCCGAGGTAGGGTGCATTCAGGGAATAGTGAAAGGGTTCCTGGTTGAAATGCTGCAACACCCTGCGGATAAACATTTCGTCATCCGGGGTTTGCCGGCGCCACTCGAAAACCATTTGCTCGGTCCGGGGGTTACTGCCCTCCGGCAATTCGAGCGCCTGCGGCAGCAGCGAGCCCGCAAGTTCGGGCGAATCGCTGAAATCCGGATTTGAGACCACTTCGTATTCGGTCAGCTGAATCACCGGCTGATCGCGGATCATCTGGAAATCCATGGTCAGGCGCGTGTCGTCAGGCTTGCTTGCCGGGTAATCCAGCGCGAACAGCCAGTTTCTCTCATTGGGTTCGAGTTGGACCGTGTATTTCCAGGAATCAGCCGTGACTTCAGGAACCTCGGGGGCCTCGATATTCCGGCCGTAAAAGCTGCTTTTCCAGGTTCTTCCATCAAAGCGCCAGAATACCGGACCGCGCCAGTATAACTGGCTGGACTCGGGCACATTTCCTGAGAACTGCACCCTGAAAGCGGGACTGTCATCCATGAACAGGTTCTGGATACTGCCCGGTGACATGGAGTCTGACAGCCCGGATTTGGAATCCAGCGTGGTATCCGGGATACCCCAAAGGGGGCTCGACAGCCGCGGAAACAGGATGAAAAAAGCGATCCCGATGGGTATGGCGAGCGCCACCAAACGGGTACTGAAACCGAGTTCAGACAGGATGGAGGCACGCACTGCCGGCGCGGGGCCCGCATGTGACCAGGCTTCCGACCTTTGCAGCTGCGCCAGCGTGACCAGCGCGAGAATCACAGTCAGGCCGCCGTAAACGGGCATGAAGATGCCCTGGGTGAACAGGAATTGCGTAGCGCACAAGAAGAGGCTGAAACTGACCACCAGGCGGGCGTCCCGCGTGCGATAGCATTCAACCATTTTCAGCGCCAGCATGATCGATAACAGGCTGACAGCCGCTCGACGCCCGGCCAGGTCGCCGTACGATATGTACAGAATGGCCAGCCCACCGGCCGTGGCCCCGTGACGCACCAGTGCCGGCAGCGGCTTCCAGTGGTAGATTTCTGCACCGACCCGCCAGGCCAGCGGCAGCAATGCGACCAGCAGCAAGGCAGGTGGCATGCTGGCCAGTTGCGGCAGCATCGCCAGGGCCAGAGTTGCGATCACCCAGAGTATGGTTTTGCGTGCGGGATCAATCATGACGCATGCAGCGCGAGGATTTCGAGGCAGGCATCCCGGTGCTCTTCTCCCAGGTCGGCGGGCAGGGCTGCGCCGGGCATTTCCAGGCTGTATGGAATCTGTCGCCGTTCGGCGCGCAGAACCCAGGCGGTCAGGATCGAAAGCTTTTCCTCGGTATCGCCGCTTCCCATCAGGTACCAGTTAAGTTCACAGGCTTCTTCGCTGGGGGATTCCATGACCCGTGAATAGAGTTTCTGGTGCCGGGCGCTGGTGCGCCAGGCAATTCGACGCAACGGGTCTCCGGTCTGAAACTCTCTCAGGCCATGAAAATGCTCCCCCTCACCCCGATGAGCCGCACCATGTTCGCCGCGGCCGGTTTTGGGTAATGGCGGCGGGGTGGTGGCGGGTTTCGGATACACCAGGCATTGAGTGCGTGGTATGACGACGGACCAGGCGCGAAACAGGCCGAGTGGATAACGGTTCTCAATGCGGAACGGTTCCATTGGCATCCAGCCGCGTTCAAACGAGAGTTGCCCAAGTGTCAGGGCAATCGTGTTCTGTGGCTCGATATCCGTGCAATCCCGATCCTCGGGAGAGACGGCTTCGATCGCAAAACGGTGCCTCTCTTCAGGATTCCGAAACAGTACCCGGAAGCGGGCGGTCTCTCCGGCAAAGACCGGCTTGGCCCGAATGGCTTCCAGCCGAAGGCCTGCCAGGTTCCGATAAGCGAGCACCGTGGTGAGTTGGCCGACAGCAGCGATCAGAAAGCTGAGCATCAGGGTCATGTTGTTATTGAAATTCAGGCCGCCGATCGCGGTGAGCGCCAAAAGCAGGCCAAACCAGAGGCCAAAGCGGGTCGGCATGACATAGATCTGCCGGTATTCCAGAGTCAGCGGGAGTTCAGTGGCTCCACGGCGCTGCCTGACGCGCTCCAGCACCCAGCTGTCAAAGCGTTGCCCTGCGCTGGAGGTCTCGTTGGCCATTGTGCTGGATAACATGGGTTCCCGTCCGTGGAATCAATTATTCAGGGAATGGGGACCTCGCCCAGCAGTTCCTGGATCTGTTCCTCCGGAGACTGGCTGAATCCGGAAGTTGGGCTCAGGCGGTGACGGCCCAAACCTGTAAAAACTGTCTTCACGTCTTCCGGTGTAACGAAGTCGCGATCGTCCAGGAAGGCCAGCGCACGGCTGGCTCGTAGCAGGGCAAGTCCAGCACGCGGTGATAGTCCTGTTTCGAACCATCGGTCATCGCGGGTTTCCTGCAGCAAGGCCTGGATATAATCCAACAGGTTTTCGCTGACATGTATTTTTTCACAATCAGCCTGTAGCGCTTTAACATCATCAGGGCTCAGCAAAGACCTGGTTCGGTCAAGCAAGTGCGCCCGGTCCTCGGTGATCAGGAGTTCCCGCTCAGCGGCGGGATCGGGATAGCCCAGCGAAAAACTGAGCAGAAAGCGGTCAAGCTGGGAGTCGGGCAGAGGATAAGTGCCCACCAGGTCCAGCGGGTTCTGGGTGGCCATGACGAAAAAGGGGCTTGGCAGAGCGTGTGTTTCATTCTCAATCGTTACCTGGCCCTCAGCCATTCCTTCAAGCAGCGCACTTTGCGTCTTCGGGGTGGCCCGGTTCACTTCATCGGCGAGAATGACCTGTGAAAAAATGGGCCCGGGATGAAACTCGAATTCATCTTTCTCCCGCTTGTAAATGGAGACACCAAGAATGTCTGCCGGCAGCAGGTCGCTGGTGAACTGGATTCTCTGGTAGTCGGAGCCGATAACGCGGGCCAGGGCATGGGCAAGAGTGGTTTTACCGACGCCGGGTACATCTTCGATCAGCAGGTGGCCGCGGGCCAGCAAGCAGCAGAAAGCCAGGCTGACCTGCTTGTCTTTCCCCAGCAAAATGGCATTGACGGCAGCCCGGGCTTCAAGCAATCGCCCATGCCTGTCTCCTGTGCTTTCCTGAGTAGAAATGACGGTGCTGTTCATATTCCCTTATCCCGTATTAAGTGACCGGACCTTCCCTGAATTGCTCGGAGTATACCATTCACTCCAAAAGCCGGTATATTCTGCAGCATGTCCGATTCCACTTCGCATACGGCCCTGATCCTGCCGGGCGGCGGCGCGCGCGGTTCCTACCAGGTTGGTGTACTCAGGGCTATCCATGAAATCACGGGGAAAACGGGCAATCCCTTCCCGGTGATTTGCGGCACATCAGCCGGCGCCATAAACGCAGTGGTCCTGGCCAGTCACGCTCATGAATTCGGCATTGGAATCGAACGGCTGGAACGCTTCTGGTCAACGATGTATTGTTCGCGCGTTTATCGCACGGACGCGTGGACCGTCCTGAAATCAGGCGTGCAATGGGGCCTGTCCCTGGCGCTCGGAGGCCGGTTGGTTGCGAACCCACGGTCACTGCTCGATAACGAACCCTTGCGAAAGTTCCTGGCTCGCTCACTGCACCTGGAGGGAATAGATACTTCAATCGAGCAGGGGGCCCTGAGGGGCCTGGGTATCACCGCCTCGGGTTATACCTGCGCGGCGGCCATCAGTTTCTACCAGGGCGCCAGTGACATCATTCCCTGGGACCGTACACGACGACATGGCCGGCCGGTCAGGATCGGGCTGAATCATTTGCTGGCATCGGCTGCCCTGCCGCTGCTTTTTCCCGCGGAACGCATCGGTAACGAATTTTTCGGCGATGGCGGCATGCGGATGCTGGCGCCACTGAGTCCGGCCATTCATCTGGGCGCGGAGCGCCTGCTGATCATCAGTACCCGTGATGAGAACCCGGATCCGCCACCGCTGGAACCGGTGCCCTATCCGTCGCTGGGTGAGATCGGCGGTTACCTGCTGGATACGATTTTCATGGATACGCTGAATGCCGATTTGAGCCGGCTGAAGCGTATCAATCGAACACTCGGAATGCTTTCCCCCGAAATGCGGGAGCAATCGCAGCTCAGGCGGATTGACTCGCTGGTTATCCGTCCCAGCCAGGATTTGCGTGAGGTCACGCATAAACATATGGGCGAAATTCCCGGGTCGGTGCGGACCCTGCTGAAGGCGCTGGGTGGCTGGGGCCGGGACTGGAGGATGGCCAGTTACCTGTTGTTCGAATCGGTTTACTGCAAGGAACTCATCGAAATGGGCTACCAGGACGGGCTCGGGCAGAGTGAAGAGATCAAGCAGTTCCTGGCCTGACTTATCGGACTGGCGGGCTCAGGCGCTTTTTGCCGCCGGCCTGAAGGCAGGATCGTCAAAGCCCTCGATCTCGGCGCGAGTGAATTCATCCACTTCGATCACCGCACGCGCTGCCTGTTGCGCCAGGCGGACGGTGGTTGCCTGGTCCTCGGTAATCACGCCACTTTCCACGGCTTTCTGAACCAGTTTTTCATAATTCTCATAAGTTACCGGTTCATTCAGCGCATTGCGGATGGCATTTTCTGCGTTGGTCGCTGTCAGGGCCAGGTGAAACGCGGTGTGTACTCGTCCACAGGCATCATCCAGGTCAGACAGGTAGACGCCGGCAACCAATCGGTCACGACTTTCGTTTTCGGTTTGCAGGATCCTGGCGATTTCTTTGCCGATTCGGTCGCCTGGGCGGGTGTAGGGCTGGCCGAGCGGAAATATGACCCACTTGATCAACCGCCCGGCTCCGGGTATCGGAAAGTTGTCCAGCACACCTTTCAAGCTGTCCTGGATCGCGTACAGGCTGTCATCCATGGCCCAGCGGACAAAGGGCAGATCGTCTTCCGGCCTGCCGTCGTCCTCAAACCGCTTGAGCACGGCGGTGCCCATGTACAGGTGGCTCAGCGCATCAGCCAGTCTGCCGGAGAGGGTTTCCCTGAACTTGAATTTTCCGCCAAGGGCCAGCAGCACCAGGTCAGAGGTAAAGCTGAAGGCGGCGCTCATACGGGTGATTTGACGGAAATAGTAAGCCGTTGGGCCACGCACCGGCGCACGGGTCGCATGGCCGCGGGAAACGCCGAGCATCCAGGCCCGCACCATGTTACTGATGATATGGCCGACGTGGGCAAACATGACCTTGTCGAAGGTCTTGCGAGCCCCCGGTCTGGGGTCCCTGGCGGCCTGCATCTCCTTCAGCAGCCAGGGGTGGGCCCGAATCGCTCCCTGGCCGAAGATGATCAGTGAGCGGGTCAGGATGTTGGCGCCTTCGACGGTAATGGAGATGGGCAATGCCTGGTAGCCATGCGCCAGGTAGTTTCCCGGGCCGGTAATGATGCCTTTACCGCCGTGTATGTCCATTGCATCGTTGACGCAACGGCGGTTTTCCTCGGTCAGTTGATATTTGAGTATGGCCGACAACACCCCGGGTCGTTCACCCTGGTCCAGCGCCACCAGGGTCAGCATGCGCGCTGCGTCCATTCGATAGGTGCGCCCGCCAATTCGGGCGAGGGGCTCCTCGATGCCCTCGAAAAAGCCGATGGGGATACTGAACTGCTTGCGAATTCGGGCATAGGCGCCGGATAGCAGGGCGGACATCTTGCCACCCGAAGTGCCAAGTGCGGGCAGGGAAATTGAACGTCCGGCGGCCAGGCTTTGCATCAGCATGCGCCAGCCCTGGCCGATCCGTTCCGGCCCGCCGATGATCCAGTCCAGGGGTATAAAGACGTCGTTACCGCGGGTAGGGCCGTTCATGAAGACTGCGCCCACCGGCATGTGCCTTTTGCCGATTTCAACACCGGGCGTATCGGTTGGGATCAGCGCGCAGGTGATGCCCAGTTCCTTTTTCTCACCCAGCAAGCCGTCTGGATCAAGGGCTTTGAACGCAAGCCCCAGCAGGGTCGCCACCGGCGCTAGCGTGATATAGCGCTTATTCCAGGTGAGTTTCAGGCCCAGCACTTGTTTCCCCTCGAATTCACCTTTGCAGACGATGCCCACGTCATTCATGCTGGCGGCATCCGAACCGGCGGAAGGGGAGGTCAACGCGAAACATGGAATTTCTTCACCGGCGGCGAGTCGTGGCAGGTAATGGTCTTTTTGCTCCTTGGTGCCGTAATGGAGCAACAACTCACCAGGCCCCAGGGAATTTGGAACCATTACGGTGATGGCGGTTGTCAGATTCCTGCTGGCCAGTTTCATGACGACCGCGGAATTGGCTTGTGCGGAAAACTCGAGACCCCCATACGCTTCCGGAATGATCATCCCGAAAAACCGGTGCTCCCGCATGAAATCCCAGAGGCGGTCGGGCAGGCGCCGCCAGGTGTCGCAAATTTCCCAGTCATCCGCCATGCGGCACAACTCTTCGACCGGTCCTTCCAGGAACGCTTTTTCTTTCGCCGATAAAGCGGGTGCCGGCAGCTTCAGCAGAGTGCGCCAACGGGGCCGCCCGGAGAATATTTCGGCGTCCCACCAGACCGTACCCGCGTCCAGGGCTTCCTGTTCTGTTTCAGATACGGTTGGCAGCGCTTTTTGAAACAGGCTGAAAAGCCGGTCGCTGATCAACAGGCGCCGCATCGGTGTAATGGCGAATCCGATCAGGGTGACTGCGACAATGCCGTTGGCGAAACGGAACCAGCTCGGGACGTAAAATAAATGACGCAATTCGGTCCAGACTACTGTGAGTACGATCATGATGGTCATGGACATGACCAAAGAGACCTTTTTGTAGGCCAGCATCAGGACCGTCAGGACCAGGATGAGAAAATAAAGGATATCCATCAGCGAATGCCATCATAAGATTCAGCGGAAGTGAGGGTCAAGAACCCGGCCACAGCCGATTGCACGAACGGGCGCATCCCCGTAAAATTAGCGGGATATATATACGGTTTTTTCTCAGTTTGAGAAAATCATAAAACCACTTAATAATCATAATGATATGAGGAGTTTATAAGTGCAAGTCGAGAGAACCTTATCGATTATCAAGCCCGATGCCGTCGCCAAGAACGTGATTGGTGAGATCTACAGCCGTTTTGAAAAGGCCGGTCTGAAAATTGTTGCAGCCCGGATGAAGCAGCTGAGTCGTGCCGATGCCGAGGAATTTTACGCTGTCCATGCGGAACGCCCGTTTTTCAATGCCCTGGTCGAGTTCATGACTTCCGGACCGGTCATGATCCAGGTACTGGAGGGTGAAAACGCAATTGCACTGAATCGCGAGTTGATGGGCGCCACTAATCCGCAGGAAGCAGCGCCCGGAACCATTCGTGCCGATTTTGCCCAGAGCATCGACGCCAACGCGGTGCACGGTTCGGACGCTCCGGAAACTGCCGCAGTGGAAATTGCCTGCTTTTTCAGCGACAGCGACATCACTTCCCGCTAGCGGTTCTGGATGTCCGTAACTGAAACACGTATCAACCTGCTGGACCTGGACGAAGTCCGGCTGAGGGAATTTTTCCAGTCAATCGGTGAGAAACCGTTTCGAGCGGAACAGATTCTCAAGTGGATTTATCACCAGGGAGTCACCGACTTTGAGTTGATGACAAACCTGAGCAAGGAGTTGCGTCAGCGGCTTGAGAGAGTGGCTGTCGTGGAACCCCCCAAAGTTCTGAGTGAGCAGGTCTCACTGGATGGTACGACCAAGTGGCTGATTGGTTTTGGCGGCGGCAACGCTGTTGAAACGGTTTTTATTCCCGAAACGAGCCGGGGCACACTGTGCATATCGTCACAGGTGGGTTGCGCGTTGAACTGCACCTTTTGCGCCACCGGCGCCCAGGGCTTCAACCGCAACCTGACCACCGCTGAGATCATCGGACAGGTATGGCTGGCGGCCCGGGCACTGGGGCATGAGCGCAATGGTATTCGGCGCATTACCAACGTGGTGCTGATGGGCATGGGCGAGCCGCTGCTCAATTTCGATGCAGTAGTACCCGCGCTGTCGTTGTTGCGGCACGATCTCGGATTTGGTTTTGCGGCCAAGCGCGTCACCTTGTCGACTGCCGGCCTGGTGCCGGGCATCGACCGCTTGCGGGAAACCATTGACGTGGCGCTGGCGGTGTCGCTGCATGCGCCGGAAGATGCGTTGCGGGAAACCCTGGTGCCGCTGAACCGCAAGTACCCGATCAGGGAATTGATGCGAAGTTGCGCCGATTACGTGTCGGATAAGCATAAGCGGACCGTCACCTTTGAATACACGTTGATTGATGGCGTCAATGACCACCCTGAGCATGCGCGGCAGTTGGTGAAACTGCTCAGGCGTCTGCCCAGCAAGCTTAACCTGATACCCTTCAATCCATTCCCCGGGACGCGCTACAGGTGCTCCACGGCAGAGCGTATCCGTGAGTTCCAGGAAATCGTCATGGCGGGGGGGTTGATTGCGACTGTCCGTAAAACCCGCGGCGATGATATCGATGCCGCCTGCGGCCAGTTGGCCGGTAAAGTGCTCGACCGTACCCGTCGAAGCCAGATGCTTCGACAACACATGCAAAGGAACTGACATGTTGAAACTGGTGCTACTGATTGCCACGCTGATGATCGTTGCCTGTGAAAGCACGCCGAAAAAATCAGATGCCTCCAAGCGTAAAGCGGCCGAAACGAATACCTCGCTGGGCCGTAATTACATGGACAGGGGGCAGTATGAAATTGCGCTTGAGAAGCTGAAAAGAGCGGTTGCAAACGATAAGACCTATGCGCCGGCGCACACCTTGCTGGGGGTTCTGTACGAAACCATTGGTGAAACCGAACTGGCCGGCAAGGAATACAAGCTGGCCCTGCAGTATGACCCGACGGACGGGGACGTGAACAATAACTATGGCGCCTATCTTTGCGCTACCGGTAAAGGCAATGAAGCAGACAAGTATTTCCTGGCCGCGGTGGATGATCCCTTCTACACCACGCCCGGATTGGCGTTATCGAACGCCGGCTCCTGTGCGCTCGAACGTGGTGATCTGGACAAAGCTGAAACCTTTTTGAGACAATCGCTGGATTATGACAGCAAGCTGGCCGGATCGCTCTTGCCGATGGCCAGGATCAGTTACCAGCAGGGTTCCTATTTACGCGCGCGGGCCTTTCTGCAGCGCTACGAAGCGGTGGGGGCCATGAACGAGGAAAGCCTCGCACTGGGGTATGACATAGAAAAAGAGCTGGGCGATGAGCAGGCAGCCAGTCGTTACCGGCAATCATTGATGGAGCGCTATCCCGGCTCCACGCAGGCTGGCAGGGTTGCCGGCCAGGATGGAAGATGAGCCGTCAGAAAGAACTGATACCGTTGCGGCCAGGTGACCTGCTTCGCTACGAACGGGAACAACAGGGAATGTCCATCGAGCTTGCCTCGCGACGTTCCAGGATCAAGCCTTCCGTGCTGGAGGCCATCGAAAGCGGCGAAACCGGGGACATACCGTCTGTTTATCTGCGTGGTTATATCAAAAATTATGCGGGCTTCCTGGGCGCAGATATTTCCGGTATCGAGGAGCACATGGAACATGTGCAGGGGGCCGAGCCCGAAGTTCGTACCGTTTTCACCGTCAACACCAACCGGAGTACCGCGGAAAAATGGCTGAAGGCATCCAGTTACCTGGCCGCTTCAGTACTGATCGCGACGCTTGCCTGGCAGTTTACCCACCAGGCTGTGCGGTTTTCTCAAGGTGATTCGCAGTTGTCTTCCGCTACGGAAGTCCCGACCGAGTCGATCGGTACGGACTCGCCGCAAAACAGGCAGGAATCGCGTCCTTCCAATACCCATCTGAACGCATCCATTGCCTCGATGGAGGTGATCGGCAAGGATCCTGCCCTGACCGGAACATCCCCGGCGGAACAGGCATGGGCAGCGATCAGCGGAAATACGGACGCAACGGATGATCCGGCGAGTCTGCAGCATCGCCTGATGATTACAACTTCCGCAGATACCTGGGTCGAGATTGCAGATGCATCCGGCAAGCAATTGGAGCTGGACCTGATCAGGGCGGGGAGCAGCCGGGAATACCAGGGGCAGGCTCCCTTCGATGTCATGATTGGCAGGGCTTCAGCGGTGGTGCTGAATATGGACGGTAGCGAAATCAGCCTGGGGCCGCATACGCGGGGCAACGTGGCCCGTTTCACGCTGCAACCACAGTGACTTCGGCTATCAATTCAATTCGTGGCATGCATGATACGCTGCCGGCAGACATGCACTTGTGGCACACGCTGGAGCGCACGGTCAAAGCCGTTTTTGCGTCTTACGGCTTCAGCGAGATCCGCATTCCCGTGCTCGAAAAAACGGAGCTGTTTGCCCGGGCGATAGGTGACGCCACCGACGTGGTCGAGAAGGAAATGTACACCTTCGAAGACCGCAACGGCGATTGGTTGAGCCTGCGCCCGGAAGGCACGGCCGGCGTCGTCCGCGCAGTTCTGCAGAATGGCCTGCTGTACGCTGCTCCGGTGCGGCTGTGGTACATCGGCCCGATGTTTCGGCGCGAACGGCCGCAGAAAGGCCGGACCCGGCAATTTCACCAGGTGGGCGCTGAAGTTTTCGGCGCGGCCGGACCGGACATCGATGCTGAATTGCTGGCGATGTGCCAGCGCATCTGGCAGTTGCTTGGGCTGAATAACATCCGGCTTGAAGTGAATTCGCTCGGGACTTCGCAGGAGCGCGCCCGGTATCGTGAAAACCTGTATGCCTTTCTGAACGACAACCGCGATAGCCTGGATGCCGACAGCCTCAGACGGCTGGAGCGAAATCCGCTGAGAATCCTGGACAGTAAGAATTCATCGGTGCAGGAACTGCTGCGCGACGCGCCCGTCCTGGCTGATTACCTGGGCGAGGAGTCGGTGGAACATTTCGATGGCTTCTGCAGCTTGCTGCAAAGCTTTGACGTGCCTTACCAGGTCAATCCGAGGTTGGTGCGGGGGCTGGATTACTACAGTCACACGGTATTCGAGTGGATTACCAGTGATCTGGGCGCACAGGGAACGGTCTGTGCCGGCGGCAGGTACGACGGGCTGGTTGAAATCCAGGGCGGCAAGCCCTGGCCCGGGGTAGGATTTGCGATGGGGCAGGAGCGGCTGGTGGAATTGATGCGCGAACAGTCGGAGCCACCGCACGAGGTACCCCATGTGTATTGCGTAATGGTCGGAGCAGGCGCTATTGATGGGGGCATGAAATTGGCCGAGCAATTGCGGCAGGGCGTCAAAGGCTTGCGCATCCAGTCAAACCTGGGCGGTGGCAGCTTCAAATCGCAGTTTAAGAGAGCTGACCGGAGTGGTGCTGCGTTGGCCATGGTTCTCGGCGAAGACGAGTTGCAGCAAAGGCGGGTCACGATCAAGCATCTGCGGGATCGGGCCGGTCAGGAAGAAATTAGCCTGGATGACGTCGAATCCTGGTTTCAGAACTACCTGCGCATGTTAAACTAACCCGTTTACATTCTGAGATTCCATCATGGTTGAAGTTTATGACGCCCACGAACAGGGCGAAATCGTCAAGAAGTGGCTGAGCGAAAACGGCAGCGCCATCGTTATGGGGCTGGTAATTGCCTTTGGCGGGCTCTTCGGATTCAAGCAATGGCAGGGCTGGCAGGAAAACAGCCGGCAGGCTGCCGCTGTCGAATTTGAGGTGATGACCGACTTGCTGTCCACCGGGCAACTGGATGCAGCGGTAGCCAATTTTCAAAACCTTCAGGACGAATACGCCAAGTCTCCCTATACCTCGATGGCGGCTTTACAGTTCGCCCGGGCCCGAATCGCTGCGAACCAACCAGACCTCGCGGTTGGACTTTATGAATTCGTGATGGAAAACGGTTATCCCAAGGCGATGAAAGTGGTTGCCCGGGAACGGCTGGCTCGTGTGCTGCTGGACCAGGGGCAGCCCGATGCTGCAATGGCGCTGATTGACGGCGCAACGGACATTACCGGCTTTGAGTCGCGGTTTGCCGAAGTCCGGGGCGATATTCACCTGGACCAGGGCAGGGTGGAAGACGCTGTTTCCGCATACCAGGAAGCGTTGGAATTGCTTGAACCCGGTGCTGGTGATCGCGGCTTCCTGGTGATGAAACTGCAGTCACTTGGCGCAGAAGTTCCGGAACCGGGAATCGGGTCGTGAAAAAGCTCGTCATCGCTTTTATAGCGGTAGGAATACTCCTCCAGGGTTGTAGCTGGATCCAGAGTTGGGGTGATGATGAGCCCAATCAGCCGGCCCCGCTGGTTGAATTCAAAACTTCGCTGAACGTCAAGAAAATCTGGAGCGTTAACGTGGGCGACGGTATGGGTAAGCAGGGCATCAGCATGGCGCCCCGCTATTCCTCCGGAGCACTGTTCGCCGCAGACCACAAGGGCAAACTGGTCGCCGTTGATGCAGAGACCGGCCGCAAAAACTGGGAACTGAAAACCGAGCAACCGTTTTCCGGTGGCCCCGGACTGGATAATGAACAGATTTACATGGGCACCATTGACGGTCGCGTCATTGCCTATGATCGCAACAGCGGAACAGAATTGTGGAATGCCCAGGTTTCCTCTGAAGTACTGACGCCTCCCGCCTCCGCGGATGGCATTGTCGTGGTGCGTTGCATCGATGGCCGGGTTTTTGGTCTCGACGTGATCAACGGCCGCCGGATCTGGATTTACGACCATAGTGTTCCACTGCTGACGCTGCGCGGCAACGCGGACCTGCTGGTCAGGGCCGGCGTGGTCTTCGTCGGCTACGACGATGGCAGTGTAGTAGCCCTGAAACTGGAAGACGGCGCCCTGATCTGGAACCAGACCATCGTCTCGCCGGAAGGCCGCACCGAGCTCGACAGGCTGGCGGACGTCGGCACGCAGATGGTAATCGTCGCCTCCGACCTGATCGTATCAAGCTATAAAAAACGCGTCGTTTCGCTGGCCGCCGATTCCGGCCGGTTGCTTTGGTTCAAGGAAATTTCCTCGGCTACCGGTGTACAGGTCGATCGCACGAATCTGGCTGTCAGCGAAGCCAATGGCGATTTCTGGATGCTGGATCGCCGCAATGGCGCAACGATGTGGAAACTGGACCAGATGAGCAACCGGGGGCTGACACGTCCCGCTTTCTACGGCAATTATGTGGTGGTGGGTGACCAGGAAGGTTACCTGCACTGGATCGATACGGATATTGGCTCATTTGTCGCCCGTGAGCGGGCCGGCAAGAAGGGGTTTGCCACGGCTCCGATCACCGTTGGTACAACGCTCTACGTGCTCACCCATGGAGGCGAACTCATTGCTTACCGTGCGGGTGCGGCACTTTAGTTTTTTCAGGGGTCAGGACATTGCTGCCCGTCGTCGCTATCGTAGGTCGACCCAACGTCGGTAAATCGACGCTGTTCAATGCGCTGACCCGAACCCGGGATGCGCTGGTCGCCGATATGCCGGGCGTCACCCGGGACCGGCAATACGGTATATCCAGGGTTGGGAAAAATCCGTGCCTGCTGGTGGATACGGGCGGGCTCGTATCCAACGCCGAGGGCATTGATTACCTGACCGCTCAACAGGTTCACCAGGCCATCGAGGAATCCGAGTTGGTGCTGTTCGTGGTCAGCGCCCGTGACGGCCTGATGGCGGAAGACAAGGAAATCGCGTCCCTGCTCAGAAAATCCTCAAGTCAGGTGGTCATGGTGGCCAACAAAATCGATGGCCTGGACGAGGAAACGGCCGTGGCCGATTTTGCCAGCCTGGGTATGGGCGACTTGCTGCCGGTGGCTGCCACACACCGCCGGGGCCTGGATTCGATGATGCGCCGGGTCGAGCAACTGTTACCGGAAGCGCCCGAAGCGGAAGAAGAAGAGACGACTGACCGTTTGCGCCTGGCCATTGTCGGCCGGCCGAATGTTGGCAAATCGACGCTGGTTAACCGCCTTCTCGGTGAAGAGCGTGTGCTGGCTTTCGACCAGCCAGGCACCACCCGCGATACGATCAGCACGATGATGGAGCGGGACGGCCAGGAATATGAGCTGATCGATACGGCTGGCGTCAGGCGCCGCTCAAGAGTGACCGAAGTGGTTGAGAAATTCAGCACGATCAAAGCGCTCCAGGCCATTGAGCGCGCCCATGTCGTGGTCCTGATGCTGGATGCAAATGAAGGCCTGACGGACCAGGACACGACCTTGCTGGGACATGTGCTGACACAGGGCCGCGCCCTGGTGATCGCTCTGAACAAGTGGGATGGACTGGACCCGGATCATCGCAAGCGCATCCGGTCAGATATGGACCGCAAACTGACTTACGTAGACTGGGCGCAACGGGTCACGCTCTCGGCCCTGCATGGCTCTGGTATACAGGAATTGATGAAGGCCGTGCAGGTCGCATGGAAGAGCGCTTTGAAAGACTTCAGCACACCGGAGCTGACCCGGGTGCTGACAGCGGCGTTTGACGCGCATCAGCCGCCGATGAAACACGGCAGGACCGCAAAGCTGCGCTACGCACACTCCGGCGGAAAATTGCCGCCGAGAATTATCATTCACGGCAGCCGCACGGACACCATTCCCGATTCCTATCGCCGGTACCTGGTCAACCGGTTTATCAAGCACTTCAAGCTCAAGGGCACCCCCGTTTTTATCGACTTTCGGGACAGCGACAATCCTTACAAGAACCGGAAAAACGTTCTCAGCCGGAGACAGCTTGAAAAACGCAAACGCCTGAAAAAATTCACTGGCAGAAAATCACGCAAGTAGTCACCGGCTGAATCCTCTCTCATGAACGAACGTCACACTGCACCCCTAGAAACCCCGGTCAGCGAAGTGGCGGATCAGGTATCGGAAACCTGCCCACTGTTCGATATAAGAACCGTGAATGAACGCCAGACCGGTGCGCCCGTGGGTTCCATCGCTCTATCCGTCGAGGAACTGCTGACAAAGGTCAGGGAATCTGCACCGGATGTGAAACTACGGGGGTGGGTGATGTGCAGCGAGGGGCTGCGGTCGCTGGCTGCGGTAAAGCAGTTATGGGCACTGGGAGGCACAGGTTTCAGCAGCGTCGCGGGTGGCTTCAGGGACTGGCGCGAAGCCGGGTTGCCGGTCGCTTTTCCAGCCGGGCTGGACTCCGGCCAGGCGGAGCGATACGCCCGTCACCTGGTCATGCCGCAGGTGGGTGCCGAAGGACAAAGAAAACTGCTGGATTCCCGCATCCTGCTGGTTGGCCTCGGCGGCCTCAATTCGCCAGTGGCTATGTACCTGGCGGCTGCAGGTGTCGGCACGCTGGGCCTGGTCGATTTTGACAGCGTCGAGCAGAGCAATCTGCAGCGCCAGGTGGTGCATGGCGAGAGCAGCGTGGGGCTTGCCAAGGCTGAATCGGCCCAGCAGCGGATACGGGATATCAACTCTGCGGTCAATACGGTCGTCATCGACCGGGAGGTCAGCCGGGAAAACGCCGCATCATTGGTGGAAAACTGGGATATCGTGATCGACGGCACCGATAATTTCGCGACCCGCTATGCCTTGAATGCAGCGTGTGTGCAGCACTCGATACCCCTGGTTTACGGCGCGGTAATGCGGTTCCAGGGACAGGTGGCTGTATTCTGGCCGGCGGCGAAATCATTGCCTGGGTCTTCCTGCTTCCAATGCCTGATGCCCCGGCCACCGGCGGCCGGCGAAGCACCAGGCTGTGCTGAAGCCGGGGTGCTGGGCGTTCTGCCGGGCATTGTGGGTGCTCTGCAGGCCAGCGAGGCATTGAAACTTGCCCTGGACATCGGGCGGCCGCTGGTCGGCGAGCTGCTGATGGTCGATGCCCTGACCATGGAGTTCCGGAAAATGCTGATCCCGGTGAACAGATCCTGTTCCTGCTGTGGTTCAGAGTCGCCAGGATGACAGGTTTCGTTCGATCTCGTGGCGAAAAGAAGGGTCATCAGGCTCGACTTTCGACGGCCAGTGTTTCAGTAACGACCCGTCTGCTGTAAACAGATATTTGAAAAAATTCCAGGTGGGCAGTATGTCCCTGGTGTATTCTTCGCGCAGGGCTATAAACAGCGGATGTGCGCCCATTCCGGTGATACTCTGTTTTTGCGTCATCGGGAATGTCACATCGAACTGGCTCGTGCAGAACGCAAGGATGGCTTCGTCGTCTCCAGGCTCCTGCGAACCGAAATCATTGCAGGGAATACCGATGACCACCAGCCCGGAAGGCCGGTATTCTTCCCACAGCGCCTGGAGTTTTGAATACTGCGATGTATAACCGCACTCGGATGCGGTATTGACAAGCAACAGTGGTTGGCCGTTCCATCGGTTTAGCGGCATGGTCACTCCCTGGAGGGAGTGGAAAACAAACTCATGGACTCGCATAGAATTTTCCTCCTTGTCTAAACTAAAATACCCCGGATCATGAACACAAGCCAACAACAATCAAAAGCAAAAATACTCGATGGAAATAAAGTCAGCCAGGCGCTGATTGAATGTGTGCGCGAATCAATCGAAGCTCACGTGGCGCAGGGAGGGCGGCGTCCGGGGCTCGCGGTCGTGCTGGTGGGTTCGGACCCGGCATCTTCAATCTATGTCCGTGCCAAACGCCGTGATTGTGAATCGGCCGGTATCATCGCCCGGGACTTTGACCTGGATGAGACCACCGCCGAACAGGAACTGCTCGACTTGATCGATCAGCTGAATGAAGATCCGGAGGTCGATGGCATCCTGGTGCAGTTACCGTTGCCGCACCACATCAATGAGGCTGCCGTGACCAATCGCATCCGGTCGAACAAGGATGTCGATGGCTTCCATGCTTTCAATGTCGGCAAGCTCGCGCTTCGTCAACCTGGTCTGAGACCGTGCACACCCCGCGGTGTGATGGCGTTGCTGCATTATTACGGGATTGCGAACCGTTCGATGCATGCAGTGGTGGTTGGCGCTTCTAACATCGTCGGTCGGCCAATGGCGCTGGAACTTCTGTTCACCGGCTCGACAGTCACGGTCAGCCATCGGTTTACCCGTAACCTGGAAGAACACGTGCGCAGCGCTGAGCTCCTGATCAGTGCGATCGGCAAGCCAGGCATCGTCAATTCAGACTGGATCAGGCCGGGGGCGATTGTTGTGGACGTTGGCATTAACCGTTTGCCGGACGGCAAAATCGTCGGCGACATTGATTTTGACAGGGCGGCGGAACGGGCCAGTTGGATCAGCCCGGTTCCAGGTGGCGTTGGCCCGATGACCCGGGCCACGCTCATGCTCAACACGGCCGAAGCTGCCGGCCTGGAAGTGCAGATGCCGTTCAAGGCTCAACCCAGGGGTTAGCCCTTAATCCTTTTCCAGGATGGCGGCAACACCCATGCCGCCGGCGGTGCAGACCGAAATCAAACCACGTCCGGAGCCGGAATTGGCAATGATTTGCGCCAGGTTGCCGACAATTCGTGCACCGGTCGCGGCAAACGGATGGCCGACGGCCAGGCTGCTGCCATGAATGTTCATCTTGGAACGGTCGATGGAACCCAGTGCGGCATCCAGCCCCAGTCGGTCACGGCAGTATTCTTCCGATTCCCACGCCGCCAGCGTGCACAGGACCTGGGCAGCAAAGGCTTCGTGAATTTCGTAATAATCGAAATCCTGCAGCGACAGGCCGGTTCGTTGCAGCATTTCAGACACCGCCACTGTCGGGGCCATCAACAGGCCTTCATCGTTAACGAAATCAACGGCGGAAGTCCGGCTTGCGGAGAGCCAGGCCTGCACCGGCAAATCATGCTCGGCAGCCCATTCCTCGGAAGCGAGCAAGACGGCGGCTGCGCCGTCGGTCAGCGGTGTGCTGTTTCCCGCCGTCAGTGTCGCATCAGCACTCTTGGAAAACACGGTCCGTAATTTGCCGAGTTTATCCATACTGCTGTCTGCGCGAATGTTATTGTCCCGGGTTACGCCGCCCCACGGTAAAACCAGCTCGTCGAAGACGCCCTCGTCGTAGGCCCGGGCTGCTTTTTGGTGACTTTCTGCCGCCAGCTGATCCTGATCTTCGCGGGAAATGCCCCATTCACGCGCCATTCGTTCGCAGTGCTGGCCCATCGACATTCCGGTTCGGGGTTCTCCGTTGGCCGGCAGAACGGGCTTCAGCTCAGAAGGGCTGAAACCCTTGAACGCCTGCATTCGCTGTTTGCCGGTTCGGGCAGCGCCGGCCTTGACCAGCCGCTGAGCAAATTTCCTGCCGAAAGTGATAGGTGGATCGGATGTGGTATCCGTACCTGCCGCGATGCCGCAGTCTATCTGTCCACTAGCGATTTTTGCGCCAATCATCATGGCCGACTGCAGGCTGGTGCCGCAGGCCTGTTGCAGGGTAATTCCCGGGGTGAGCGGTGACAGCGAGGTCGACAGCAAGGCTTCCCGCGCCAGGTTCCAGTCTTTCGAGTGGCTGGTTACCGCGCCGGCAACGACCTCATCGATCTGCTTGCCGTCCAGTCCGAACCGATCGACCAGTCCCTGGATGGCAGCAGACAGCATGTCCAGGTTGGTCTGGTTGGCGTATATGGTGTTGGAGCGGCAGAACGGAATGCGGCTACCGCCGATGACTGCAATCCTGCGTAATTGATCACTCATGTTCCTGACCCTCCTGACCTTTGTTGCCTTGCTCAAGGTAGTACAGCGGTCCACCCCGGAAAGGAGCGAAACCGGTGCCGAAGATCATGCCTGCATCTACCGAGTCACGATCCTCAACGATTCCATCAGCCAGGCAAGCCTGGCATTCGTCGAAATAGGGTTGCAGCAATTCTTTTCCGAGGGACTCCAGGTTGATGCCTTCGGTGGCGCTCCGGTCCTTCTCGGCCCGGCCCTTTTTCCATAGGTAAAATCCTTCGCCACTTTTCTTGCCCAGCTTGCCCTGGTCGACGTATGACTTGAGGACTTCCGCGTCTGCTGCAGCTTCCTCTCCACCCAGTGTACTCATCACGCCCAGGCCGACGTCCAGGCCGACCGTATCGGCGAGTTCAACCGGCCCCATCGGCATGCCGAATTGCTCGGCGGCCGCATCGATCGCTTCCTTCGCGATACCGCGTTCGCGATGAATCTGGAAGGCCTTCAGCATGTATTGGGCCAGGACCCGGTTGACCAGGAACCCGGGGCTGCTGACGACAGGCAATGGGAACCGGTTTATCTGGTTGCAGAACGCTGAGCCCCGGTCAATTTCTTCCGCTTCGGTCACAGAGTCATGGACCACTTCAACCAGTGGCATCTTGGCAACCGGGTTGAAGAAGTGCAGCCCAATCAGGCGTTTTGGATTATCCAGCACCGCCGCAATGTCCTTGAGCGGGATCGCAGAGGTGTTGGTGGCGAGAATGGCTTCCGGTTTTACCCGGGTTTCAAGTAACTTGAACAGTTCCTGCTTGGCTTCGAGGTTTTCGAAAATGGCCTCGATAATGACATCGGCCCGTGCGGCACCGTCGCCCGTCACATCCGGGATCAGACGGCTGAGTGCGCCGGCGATCCGGTCCGGTGTTTTAAGCCGCCTGGAAAAAAGCTTTTTGGCACGCTTCACAGCGGGTTCGATGTACTGCATCTCGCGGTCCTGCAGCGTTACTTCCAGGCCTTGCAGTACGCACCACGCGGCAATGTCGCCGCCCATGACGCCTGCTCCAATGACATGAACGCGACGAGCCTTGAAACCGGCACCCTTGCCATGGGCCTTTAGCCCTTCCATCAATCGGAACACGCGTCTCAGGCCCTTCGAAGTATCGCCGTTAATCAGGCGTGCGATCCGCACTGCTTCTTCGTTTAACATGCTGCGAGGGTCGTTGCCATGGTTTTCCCAGGCGTCGATCAATTCAAACGGGGCAGGGTAATGAGCGGGGTTGGCCTTGGCTGCGGTTTGTTTGCGCATCTGCCCGGCCAGGAATTTGCGAGCGGGGCCCGAGTTGCTGAGCCGTGCCAGCAGACCGGGGCCGCGGCTTTTTTTGCCAGCCAAAACTGCACGCCTGGCCGCCCATCGAAGGCCCCCGTGCGGTCCTACCAACTGGTCCACCAGGCCCAGGCCTTTTGCCTGGTGTGCACGCAACATGCGACCGGTCAGCATGATTTGCAGGGCCTGGAAACCGCCAATCTGGCGGGTTGAACGGGCGCTGCCGCCGAAGCCCGGGTAAATTCCCAGTTTGACTTCGGGGAAGCCCAGGCGCGTTTGTTCAATATTGGCGGCGATGCGGTAGTCAAAACACAATGCGAGTTCGAGTCCGCCACCAAGGCAGTAACCCTCAATGATCACGGCGGTAGGAAACGGCAGTGCTTCAACCCGGTCGAAAACATCGTGAACTTCCCGGATGAACCCCTCGGCTTCGCCCACGCTGCTGACCTGGTCGAATTCTCGGACATCAGCTCCGACGATGAACGACTTGTTCTTGCCGGATTGGAGCACCAGGCCGCGGGGGTGATTCTTTTCCAGTTCCGTCACTATTTCGACCAGTTCAAGCATGACCTCGCGCGACAGGCTGTTGCTGGTTTCCCCGCTACGATCCAGGGTCAGCCAGCAGACTTTGTCCAGGTCGTAGTCAAGACGCCAGTGGGTGAATGGGGGCTTGCTCATTTTCGGGCTCCGTACGGTGAAGTATGGTGACCCTTGATTATTACATAGATCGCAGCGTTACGGCAGTATGAATCCCGCCTTGCGCAGTCCGTGGGACAAGTCAATCAGGGGCAATCCGATGATCGCCGTCGGGTCATCGGAAGTCATCGAATCCAGCAGGCTGATCCCCAGTGCTTCCGATTTGAAGCTGCCGGCACAGTCGACCGGGTCATCGGCTTTCACATAGCGCCGGATTTCATCATCCTCCAAACGGCGAAAGCGGACCTTGGTAACCACGCAACGTTCGAACAGGAAATCGCTGCGGACGCAATGAATGGCTACCGCGGTGTGGAAGGAGACCGTTTGCTGGCTGAATTTTTGCAACTGGCGGATTGCCTTGTCCGCTGTTCCTGGCTTGCCGACAACTTCCCCCAGGCACTCGGCCAACTGGTCCGAACCGATAACGGTCGCTGCTGGAAACTGCCGGGCCACTGCCAGGCTTTTTTGCCGTGCCAGGCGTGCGACCAGGGAGGTGATGGCCTCTCCCGGAAGTGCCGATTCATCCACGTTTGGAGATTGGGTGTCAAACGGAAGGTTTAACTGTTTCAGCAGTAATCTGCGGTAAGGACTGGAAGAAGCCAGAATCAATTTCGAATGGGGTGACTGGAGCTGCATATTTGTAGTAAAATGACCCGTTTATGTGGAGCAGTTGTCTTTATATTGCAGCTGCTGATTGGAATTGTGAAGCTATGTCCCGTGAATTTCCAGACTTTATAGATCCCTGGAAGGCAGCAGACGGGCGGCGTAGTTTCCAGGGTACGATGCCTCTGAAGAGGCTGCAGCGGCTTGAATCGATGCTGGCGCCGGCAGAAAATGGCCAGTCTGACGTTAAGCTGGCTCGAAAAGACGTGGCTTTCAGCGTCCGGTTTGGATATGACGAGCAGGGACTGGTAACGATTCGGATAAACGTGAACGGGAGTTTGCCGCTTGTTTGCCAGCGCAGCCTGGAGCCGTACCAGGAAAAAATCGACCGAAGCAGTTTGCTGGTGGTCATAGAGCAGATATCCGATCAGGATGACGTGCCGGAAAGCTATGATCCCGTATTGGTGGAAAACCGACGGCTGGCCATCCAGGACATCGTCGAAGAAGAGTTGCTGTTAGCCATACCGCAGGTGCCGCGAAACCCTGAGGTTGGAGAAATTGAATTATCGACGGATGGAGAGGTCACAGTGCCGTCCGAAGCCGGGAAAGAGCAAAGCCACAAACCATTCGCCGGGTTGGCTGGGCTCATGAAGGCTGATATCAAGGATTGATCCGCAAGCCGGATCGGTCGTGAAATTGAAAATTATTTATTGATTTGACTTGGGAGTAATAGTCATGGCTGTACAAAAAAACCGTAAAACGCCGTCAAGGCGCGGTATGCGCCGGTCGCACGATTCACTCAAAGCGCCTACGCTTTCTGTGGATTCCACGACAGGTGAAACCCATCTTCGTCATCACATGACGCCTGAAGGTTATTACAAGGGCAGAAAGGTCATTGAAACTCCAGTCGTGGAATTCGACGAAGAGTAAGACCCAGCTCTGCTGAGTGAGTAAACCTGAAAAGACGGTACTGGCCCTGGACGCTCATGGCGGCGACCAGGGCCTTGCTGTATCTGTGCCCGGCGCATTGGCCGCACTGGAGTCCGACCAGGGTCTCGAAATCCACCTGGTAGGCAACGAAGGCGAATTGACTTCTGCGCTGGAGAAAGTGGGTAGCGCAGCCAGGGAGCGCCTGCGTATCCATCCTGCAGCGACCGTATTGGCCGTGGATGCCAGTCCCGCCGATGTGCTTCGGCGTGGCCGTGACAGCAGCCTCTGGAAATCCTTTGAACGGGTAGCGGCCGGCCAGGCCTCAGCCTGCGTCAGCAGCGGCAGCACGTCAGCCATGATGGTGTCTGGCGTCAAACTGCTGGGTACGCTGACCGGGATTCAACGGCCAGCCCTGATGGCGTATGCACCCAGCCTGGGAGGCCATACCGGTTTGCTGGATCTGGGTGCGAACCTCAGGGTTTCAGCACGGCAACTGGTCCAGTTCGCGGTGATGGGTTCGGTGACGGCGGCGGAAGCGGACGGGCGGGATAATCCACGGGTGGGATTGCTTAACGTGGGACACGAAGACAGCAAGGGCCATGACGTGGTCCGCGAAGCCCATGCGATCCTGCAGGACCTGCCTTTGAACTATGTTGGTTTTATCGAGGGCCATGATATCTTTGGAGGCACGGTCGATATCGCCGTATGCGACGGTTTTTCGGGAAACCTCGTGTTGAAATCGTCAGAAGGCCTGGCGCGCATGTTTCTGCAGGAATTGCGCAGCGCCTTCAACAGTAACCCGGCGAGCAGGCTGGGTGGAATGATGGCGGCGCCTTCTCTTCGAAGAATGCTGGCGCGACTCGACCCCGCCGCGCATAATGGTGCCCCTTTACTGGGCCTGAATGGCGTTGCCGTGAAGAGCCATGGCGGAACGGACGTTGCCGGCTTGACCCGGGCGATCCTTGAGGCAGGGCGCGAAGCCCGGCGCCAGGTACCTCGCAGAATCGAGGCTTCGATACACGAGTATCAACTGGAGACATCAGCGTGATTTATTCAAAAATAATCGGGACAGGAAGTTGTTTACCCGACAAAATTGTCACTAATCATGATCTGGAAAAAATGATGGATACCAGCGACCAGTGGATCAGGGAGCGCACCGGTATCCGCGAGCGCCGGGTGGTCGAAGATAACGAGACAACGGGAACCCTGGCCGAGCAGGCTTGCCTGAGAGCCATTGAATCAGCCGGTGTCGATCCGGCTGAGATCGATCTCTTCGTGATGGGCACGACGACGCCGGACCTGGTTTTTCCGAGCACCGCCTGCCTGTTGCAGAAGAAGCTCGGGTTACCTGATTGCGGTGCAATGGATATTAATGCGGCCTGTTCGGGATTCATGTATGCCTTGAGTGTCGCAGACAAGTTTGTCCGCACCGGCGACGCCAAAAAAGTCCTGGTCTGCGGTGCGGAAACCTTGTCAAAAATTACCAATTGGAATAAGCGGGACACCGCGGTGCTGTTCGCGGACGGGGCAGGGGCGCTGGTGCTCGAGGCCTCGGAAGAACCTGGAATCCTCTCGACTCACATCCATGCCAACGGTGACTACGTGGACCTGCTGACAACCAATGCCGGCGTTTCCGTGGGCTGGGAAGCGGTGAGTGAAAACGATGGCAAGCCGGAAATCCAGATGCGGGGTAATGAAGTTTTCAAGGTGGCGGTCAGGACGCTGGGTCGGATCGTGGAAGAAACCCTGGGCGCCAATGACCTGCAAAAATCCGACCTGGACTGGCTAATCCCGCACCAGGCCAATTTGCGGATTATTACCGCTATGGCCAAAAAACTGGAAATGGACATGGATCACGTGGTCGTAACCGTCGACAGGCACGGCAATACCTCCGCGGCCTCGGTTCCGCTGGCGCTTGACGAGGCCGTGCGTGACGGGCGCATCAAGCGCGGTGACCTGCTGCTGCTCGAGGCGTTTGGGGGCGGCTTTACCTGGGGTTCAGCGCTGATCAGGTATTGATGGAATTGGAGTGCGTTATGGAATTGAATCTGGGTGAACAAGTTGCAATCGTTACCGGGGCCAGTCGTGGGATCGGTGCGGCGATTGCCGACACGCTCGCTGCTGCCGGCGCCAAAGTGGCTGGCACAGCGACCACGCAGGCAGGCGCGGAAGCCATTTCGGAACGCCTGGCTGAGATCAGTACGGATGGCCGTGGTGAGGTATTGGATGTCAACGATGCCAATGGCGCCGCCGAACTGGTCGGCAGGGTCACTGCTGAATTGGGTGTGCCCACCATCCTGGTCAACAATGCCGGCATCACGCGGGACCAGATCCTGATGCGCATGAAGGAAGACGAATGGGACTCGGTGCTGGAGACCAATCTTCGATCGGTTTACCGCCTTTCCAAAGCTTGCCTGAGAGGTATGATGAAAGCGCGGACCGGCCGAATTATCAGTATTGCATCCGTGGTGGGCGCCATGGGAAATGCCGGGCAAACCAACTATGCTGCCGCCAAGGCAGGTATGATGGGTTTCTCACGTTCGCTTGCGCGTGAGATCGGTTCGAGAAATATCACAGTGAACGTGGTCGCTCCGGGCTTTATCGATACGGACATGACACGCGCCCTGGATGACAAGCAAAGAGAGGCTCTTCTGAAGGACATTCCCTTGCAAAGATTGGGAGAGCCCGAAGATATCGCAGCCACCGTGTTGTTCCTCGCTTCGGCGCAGGGCGGCTACATTACGGGGCAAACTTTTCATGTCAATGGCGGCATGTACATGATTTAGACTGGCATCGAAGCCGCATATTCTCTAAAATTGCCAGACTGAATCCCCCAAAGAGGAATGTATCTCAATGAGCAGTATTGAAGATCGCGTCAAAAAGATTGTTATCGAACAACTTGGTGTCAAGGAAGACGAAGTTACGCCCAGTGCGTCATTCGTTGATGATCTTGGCGCAGACTCCCTGGATACCGTTGAACTGGTGATGGCGCTCGAAGAAGAATTCGAATGCGAAATCCCGGACGAAGAAGCGGAAAAAATCACCAGCGTTAAGCAGGCTATTGACTACGTTCAAGCCCACATCTGATTTTTCGAAATACGCATTTTAGAAAAACGGCCGGCGTTACGCCGGCCGTTGTCGATTGGAATACCCGCTTCTTCATGAGGAAATGAAAGTGTCAGTTCGTCGAGTTGTTGTGACAGGCATGGGCTTGATCTCGCCCGTAGGTAACAGTGTTGAGTCCGGCTGGGAAGCCGTATGCAACGGTAAAAGCGGTATCGGACCGGTAACGGATTTTGATGCCTCGCTGCTCGGCACGCGAATCGCCGGCGAGATCCGTGACTTCAACGTGACCGATTACCTGACTGACAAAGAGGCGCGGCGCTATGACACCTTTGTGCACTATGGCCTGGCCGCCGCTCACGATGCCCTGAGTGATGCCGGCCTGAGCCCGGATGACGGGAAGATTGATCCCGAACGGGTCGGTTGTGCCATCGGCTCCGGAATCGGGGGTATTTCTGCCATCGAAAAAAACATGCTGATTTATCGTGACAAAGGTCCCCGGAGGATTTCACCTTTCTACATTCCGGGCGCTATCGTCAACATGATCAGTGGCATTCTTTCTATCCAGTACGGTTACAAAGGGCCGAATGTAGCCGTGGTATCGGCCTGTACAACGTCCACCCATAACATCGGCATGGCAGCTCGTATGATCAAGTACGGCGATGCGGATGTGATGGTGGCCGGGGGTGCCGAATACGCGACCACGCCGACTTCGATGGCCGGTTTTGTCACGGCCAAAGCCATGTCCACGCGCAATGATGATCCGGAGGGCGCGAGCCGGCCCTGGGACCGCGACAGGGACGGATTCGTATTGGCCAATGGCGCCGGCGTTATGGTCATCGAAGAGTTAGAACACGCCAGGGCGCGCGGCGCCAGCATACTGGCTGAACTGGTCGGTTTCGGAATGAGTGGTGATGCGTATCACATGACTGCGCCGCCGGCGGATGGCGAAGGTGCAGCCCGGTGCATGAAAATTGCGTTGCAGGACGCCAGACTCAACCCGGAGGATATTGACTACATCAATGCCCATGGTACTTCGACCATGCTCGGTGACCGGGCCGAGTCCGACGCAGTGAAAGCAATTTTTGGAGATCACGCTTACCGGCTTGCGGTCAGCTCCACAAAGTCGATGACCGGCCATATGCTGGGCGCTGCAGGCGGGGCCGAGGCACTGTTCTCGGTGCTTTCGATCCAGCACGGCATTTTGCCGCCTACCATCAACCTGGAGAACCCCGGCGAGGGCTGTGACCTCGACTATGTTCCCAATGTCGCCAGGGAACAGGAGGTAGATGTCGTTTTGTCCAATTCTTTCGGTTTTGGCGGAACCAACGGCACGCTGGTTTTCAGGCGATTCCGGGACTGACAGGGGAAAGCATGATCGAATGCCTGGTGGACGGTGAAATTTCCGATCGGATTTCCGCGTCTGACCGGGGTCTGCAATTCGGTGACGGGTTATTTGAAACCATAGCCGTGATTGGTGGGCAACCTCGTTTCTGGCAACTTCACATGGACCGCCTGGGGGCAGGCTGTGAGCGGCTGGGCATACCCGCCACACCGCAACCTGTTTTGCTGCGCGAAGTTAAAACCGTTTGCGCCGGACAATCACAATGCATCGTCAGGATTATCGTAACCCGTGGTGAATCAGAACGAACCTATTCGACCGCCGGCCTCGCGCAGGCCCATCGGGTAGTCAGCGCGCATGCCTGGCAACCCGAAGAACCTGATCCGGGCGTATTCGGTGTCCGGGCGCGCCTGTGTAATCTGCGTTTGGGCATTCAACCCGACCTGGCAGGCATGAACCACCTGAACCGCCTGGAACAGGTTTTGGCACGGGCTGAATGGGACGACCCGCTGATCGATGAAGGCATCCTGCTAGACCGTGAGGACCACGTGATCTGTGGTGTCTCAAGCAACATTTTCCTGGTGTATGCAGGGCGCCTGCTCACGCCACGTCTCGATCGCTGTGGCATTCGGGGTGTCATGCGCGCCGCCATTCTGGGCGCCTTCCGGGAACGGTGTGAGCAACGCCGATTACTGCTGGACATGCTGCCGGATGCAGAAGAGGTTTTTATCTGTAACAGCGTCCGAGGTGCCATACCACTCACCCGAATCGGGCACTGGGAATATGAAATCGGCCCGGTCACGCGGGAAGTGCGGGAGTGGCTGAAGCAGCAGTGAAAGAATGAAGAAGCTCCTGATGCTTTTTGCTGTTGCCCTGGTGCTCCTGGCAGTGATTGCCTGGACCGGATGGCAGCGCTACCAGGACTTTCTTGCCACGCCTTTGAACATCCCGGCGGACGGACAGGTGTTTGAACTCGAGGTGGGCGCCACAGGGTCGGCAATTGTCCAGCAGCTCGCTGCCATGGGACTGGCACGCCCCGGCTGGGAGTGGCGCGTATTGATGCGGCTGGAGCCTCACGTTTACCGCGCCGGTGAATATTTACTGGAACCGGGTTCAGGGCCGCAGGCCGTTCTCCATAAGCTGTCCAGTGCTGATGTTATTCAGTATCGCCTGACCGTAGTGGAGGGCTGGACCTTCAGTCAACTGCTTGATGCGCTGGCGACAAATGAAACCCTGCGGCATGAACTGGAAACCGATCCGGTTGATGCAGGGTGGCGGACCACGCTGGGACTTGAATGGGATCACCCTGAAGGCTGGTTTCTGCCGGAAACTTACCAGTTCAGCCGGGGTGATTCCGACCGGGACATCCTGCTCCGGGCGCACCAGGCGATGCAGCGGGCACTCGCCGAGGCCTGGGAAGCCAGGGATACGGGGCTGCCATTGGAGTCTCCATACGAAATGCTGATACTGGCGTCGATCATCGAAAAAGAGACATCCATCGACCACGAACGGTCGCAAGTCGCTGGCGTGTTTATTCGCAGACTGCAAAAAGGCATGCGGCTGCAAACCGATCCAACGGTCATTTATGGCCTGGGTGATACCTTTGACGGTGATATCCGGCGCCGTGATCTGAAGGCGGACACGCCCTACAATACCTATACCCGTCACGGATTACCGCCAACGCCGATCGCGTTGCCGGGCAAGGCTTCCTTGCTGGCAGCCGGTCAGCCCGATGCGGGCAATGCACTGTATTTCGTGGCAGACGGCAAAGGCGGCCATACTTTTTCAGCGACGCTGGAAGAGCACCAGGCTGCCGTAAACAAACTGATAGGAAGAAATTAATGCAAGGCAAGTTCATTACCATGGAAGGCGGTGAGGGCGCTGGCAAGTCCACCATGATGCAGCGTGTCGGAGGCTGGCTGGAAGCGGCAGGACACCGCGTGGTAGTGACCCGTGAGCCGGGTGGCACGGATCTCGCTGAGAAGCTGCGAGAGATCTTGCTGGACCGTGATAACAACACGCTTTCGGGCCAGGCGGAGTTGCTGCTGGTGTTTGCTTCCAGGGCGCAACACCTGGATGAGTTGATCCGACCGGCGCTGGCACGCGGAGACTGGGTCCTTTGTGATCGCTTTACCGACGCCACCTGGGCCTACCAGGGAGGTGGCAGGGGCCTGCCACTGGACGACATCAAAACGCTCGAAAAACTCGTTCACGGCGATCTCAGCCCGGATTTGACCCTGTTGCTGGACCTGCCGGTAGAACATGGCATGAGACGAGCCGGTGAGCGCAGCGAGGCGGATCGTTTTGAACAGGAATCGAGCACATTCTTTGAGCGGGTCCGAAACGCCTACCTGGAACGGGCAAACTCGGCCCGTGGGCGATTCGCCATCGTCGATGCGTCCCCCGGGGTGGATGAGGTCTGGGCACAGATTGAAGAAATTCTGTCAAGCAGGTTCAATTCATGAGTTATCCATGGTTACAGCCCGCCGAGGAAGAGTTTGCAGAACGGTTGGTGCAAGGCCGCCTGCCTCACGCTTTGTTACTTTCCGGGCCACGCGGCACCGGCAAGAAAGAACTGGCCTCGCAGTTGCTGGCCGGTATCCTCTGCCTGGACAGCGACTGGCCGGCCTGCGGTAACTGCCGCTCCTGCCAGTTACTGGCAACCGGCGCGCATCCAGATTGCCGCATCCTCACCTTCGAGGACCATCCGCGTACGGGTGACTTGCGCAAGGAACTGATCGTAGACCAGGTTCGCGGCCTCATTTCATCCCTCAATCTGACAAACACCATCAGCCGGCGAAAAGCGGCGCTGATCTACCCGGCTGAGGCGATGAATACCAACGCCGCGAATGCCCTGTTGAAAACCCTGGAGGAGCCGCCGGGTGAAACAGTCATCATCCTGGTATGCAGCGATACGGCCCGTTTGCCTGCCACCATTCGCAGTCGCTGCCAGAATTTGACCATTCGCCAGCCTGAACCCGCGGATGCACTTGACTGGTTGCAGAACGAGTCAGGTCTTGATGAGCAGTCTGCGAGGGCAGCCTTGCAGGCAGCCGCCGGCAGTCCGCTGGAAGCACTCAGACTTCACCGGGAAGGTGCCACGGAGCAATACCTTTTATTGACCGAAACCCTGGCGAAACTGGAAGCCGGTCGGATCGGCGCAGGCAGCGCTCTTGCAGCGCTGGCCGATGTTGAACCGGACAGGCTGTGGTCGTGGATTTCGCTATTGGCGGCTGGCCGGCTGAAATCCGGTGGGCGCCCTCTGCAGCAAGCCCGTGAGCTTTCGAAATTGCAGTCAGCCGCGGATCTGAACCGCAAGTTGGTATCAACACCGGTTCGGAAAGACTTTCTTCTGCAGGATTGGCTGATACAATGGGCGCGAATCAGCGCTTAGGAAGGAACCATGGCACAGCAGGGAATTCTCTCACTTTCGATCAAGGACCGTCAGGCACTGTATAAATCCTATATGCCATTCGTGTCGGGTGGCGGGCTATTCGTACCCAGCACCAAGCAGTTCAGCCTTGGGGATGAAGTTTTCCTGCTGCTGACTGTCATGGAATTCGAAGAACGCCTGCCCATACCGGGCAAGGTGATCTGGATTACACCCCAGGGCGCCGCGGGAAATCGCAAAGCAGGTATCGGTGTACAGTTTGCTGACACACAGGATGGCGCCCACGCCAGGACCGTGATCGAGTCACACCTGGCAGCTCAGCTGAAAAGCAACAAAGCGACGCACACCATGTAAGTTTCAGCGGGCCGCTGATCCTACGATGTTCATGAACCGGCCCAGCATTTCCTCGTCCTGGTAGAAATGCGGGGACACTCGAATAGACCCTCCACGGATCACCACATCGACACCTGCTTCAGCCAGTGCCTGGTGAATGGCCTCTGCGGCGACCGATTCATGGCGGAAGCTGACGATGCCTGATTGCCTGTCGGGTGATGTCCGGCTGCTGATCATAACCCCCGGAATTTTTCCGAGTTCGCGCAACAGGAATCCGGTGTTGGCGAGCACCCGCGCGCCTACTTTATCCATACCATAGTCAAGTAACAGCTGGACTGAGGCGTCCATGGCCGCCTGTCCCATGGTGTTGGGACTTCCCGCTTCGAACCGCTTGGCGCTGCTGGCCGGTTCCCAGTGATCACGTTCAAAATCAAATGGATGCTCAAACATATGCCAGCCCTGTTGCAACAATCGCAATTTCGGCCGGGCCGATTCGCTGCAGTAAAAAACAGCGATGCCTTCCGGCGCCAGCAGCCACTTGTGGGCATCGGCGGCCAGGAAATCGATGTGACAGGACTGTACATCCATCGGCAGGGCGCCGAGTTGCTGAATCGCATCGACAAAAAACAATATGCCATGGCGCCGGCAATGCGAGCCCAGTCGATGCAGGTCGAGTTTGAATCCATCACTCCACTGGACTGCACTGACAGAGAGAAGCCGGGTATTCCGGTCCATGGCATCGAGCAAGGCCTGTTCGGCATCCGCTGCGCTGCGTATATCGACTTCGCGAATTTCCACGCCGTGGACCGACTGCGCCAGCCAGGGCAGGCGATTGGAGGGGAATTCTCCAGCAGGCAGAACGACATTGTCCCCCGCTTGCCAGTCCAGCCCGAAGGCAACCGTGCAGATACCTTCGCTGGTATTTTTCAGCAACGCGATATCCGCGGCACCGGCAGCGCCCGTTAACCTGGCCAGGCTTGCGCGTAAGCGAATTTCACGCTTGTACCACTCTCGGTAGCCCATTGACCCCTGCAGCATGTTTTCTTCTGCAAACTGCTGCACGGCCTCGGCGGCGCAGCGCGGCCACGGGCCCGCGGCTGCATGATTGAGATACATGCCATTTTCCAGGATAGGAAACTGGTCGGAAAAGGAAAGGGGGCGCGAGGGTGGCAGCGGTCGGTTTGTATCAGGCATGCCGCTATAATGCGGTGATGGAAGCGGCAAAGCAACGGGCGATCATTCATGTAGACATGGATGCGTTTTATGCTGCGGTTGAGCTCCTGGATGATCCTTCCCTGGAGGGACAGTCGGTGATTGTGGGCGGGCTGGGGCCGCGCGGTGTTGTCGCTACGGCCAACTATGAAGCCAGGTCATTCGGCGTTCATTCCGCGTTGCCGATGGGACGGGCCAGGCGCCTTTGTCCGCGCGCCCGGTTTATCCGCCCCCGCATGGCGAGGTACCGGCAGAAGTCGGCCGAGGTTTTCTCTGTTTTCCGTGATTTCACCCCTCTCATCGAGGGCCTGTCGCTGGACGAGGCTTTTCTCGATGTAACCGGCAGTCTGCGCCTGTTTGGCGAGCGGGAAGAAATGGGGCGGCGGATCAAGGACAGGATACAAGCTGACACCGGGCTGACAGCCTCGGTGGGAATTGCACACAACAAGTTCCTGGCAAAACTTGCTTCTGATGCGGACAAACCCGACGGTCTGGTGGTCGTGCGGCCGGAACAGGTCCAGTCTTTTCTCGATCCCATGCCGATTACGCGATTGTGGGGTATCGGCAAACAGACAGCGCCAAAACTCAGGGCGTTGGGTATATTGACGATCGGGCAGCTGAGGAACACGGACATGTCCATTCTGCGACAGGTGCTGGGGAACCGAGCCGGTCATTTTCTGGACCTTGCAGCAGGCCTGGATGATCGTGAGGTCGCTCCCGGCCGGCCGGACAAATCCATCAGTCATGAGGTAACCTTTGACAATGACATCCTGGACCGGGTCGAGTTGCTGGCGGAATTGCAACGCCAGGCGGAAGCAGTTTCCAGGCGATTACGTGCCCAGCAACTCATGGCAAGCACGGTGGTGGTGAAAATCCGGGATTCGTCCTTTCACACGATTACGCGCAGCCGCAGCATGAGGGCTTGCTCGAACAGCACCCAGACACTGTACAAATTGGCACGTGCCCTGTTTGAGCGGTGGCGTAATGAACACCAGGGGACGGCCGTGCGCCTGCTTGGCATGGGCGTGTCAGGTTTGCAGGAATCCAGCGTGGCCGGGCAGGCGGCCGGTGACCGCCTGGATAAGCCTGCAGAGCGGGAAATCGACCGGGTTTTCGACCAGATCAACCAGCGCTACGGCGATTCAAAAATCACCCACGGCCAGGTACTGCGGCGTAAAAAGGACTAACCGCCTTCCAGCTTTTTCAGCTCTTCGTCACGGAGTTCCCGGCGCAAAATCTTACCCACGTTAGACTTGGGCAATTCGTCACGAAATTCGATGTGACGCGGACGTTTGTACCCGGTCAGCTGCTCCTTGCAATGAGCGAGCAGTTCGTCTTCGGTGAGTGACGGATCCGACTTGACCACGAAAACCTTGACGGCCTCGTTCGACTTGGGGTCCGGCACGCCGATTACCGCGACTTCCAGAACCTTGGGATGCAACGCGACCACGTCTTCGATTTCGTTGGGAAAGACATTGAAACCGGAGACCAGGATCATGTCTTTCTTGCGGTCAACGATCTTGAAGAAGCCGTCTTCGGTCATCAGGGCCACATCACCGGTTCGCAACCAGCCATCGTCGGTAATCACCTTGGCTGTTTCCTCGGGACGTTGCCAATAACCTTTCATCACCTGGGGCCCCCTGATGACCAGTTCCCCCCTTTCACCCTGCGGCAACAGGTCACCGGCATCGTTCATGATGCCGCATTCGGTGGAAGAGATCGGCAGGCCGATACAGCCGTTGAAACCTTCCAGGTCCATGGGGTTGATACAGGCCGCCGGTGAGGTTTCCGTCAGGCCATACGCTTCGACCAGCGGAGTGCCAGTCACTTCCCGCCATTTTTCCGCTACCGCTCTTTGCACGGCCATGCCCCCACCCAATGCGCCTTTGAGTGTGCTGAAATCGAGTTCGGCAAACCCGGGGTCGGCCAGCATGCTGTTGAACAACGTGTTGACGCCCGGGATAAACGTAAACGGCACAGTTTTGAGTTCCTTGATGAAGCCGGGAATATCCCTCGGATTGGTGATCAGGACATTGACTCCGCCCATGGCCATGAACACCAGGCAGTTCGCCGTCAGGGCAAAGATATGGTAGAGGGGTAGTGCGGTAATAACGATCTCGGAATCGTTGCCTACGCCGGCAGGGATCATCCATGCCTTCGACTGCTGCATGTTGGCGACCAGGTTGCGGTGTGTCAGCATCGCGCCCTTGGCCACGCCGGTGGTGCCGCCGGTGTACTGCAGGAATGCCAAGTCGTCCAGGCCAAGCTCTACCGGAGTCAACGCCATCCGTGATCCTTCCTGCAGGGCCTGGTTGAAGCGGGTCGCTCCAGGAATGCTGAAATCGGGTACCGCCTTTTTCACATGCTTGAGCATGAAATTGATGATCGTGCCCTTCGGAAAACCCAGCAGATCTCCGATCCGCGTGGTGATGACCTGTTCGACCGGTGTCTCGCCGACGACTTTTTCCAGCACGTGCGCAAAATTCTCAACGACCACGATCGCCCGGGCGCCTGAATCGGTCAGCTGGTGCTTGAGTTCCCGCGCGGTGTACATCGGGTTGGTGTTGACGATAACGAGACCGGCGCGCATCGCGCCGAACAGCGCCACCGGGTACTGCAGGATGTTGGGCATCATCAGTGCGATCCGGTCGCCCTTGACCAGGCCCTTGCTTTGCAACCAGGCGGCAAAATCATGGGTCAGGCGATCCAGGTCGTGATAATTGAGTTCCTTGCCAAAGTTCATATAAGCGGTCTGTTTGCCGAACTTCTGGCAACTCTGGGCAAAAATATCCAGGATGGATGAGTATTCACCCATGTCAATTTCGGCCGGGACTCCCTCGGGGTAACTATTTAGCCATGGTTGGTTCACAACGATTCCTCGCAAATAACGCGGTCAGGGTAATATATGCATCAATACTGCACGAAGCATTTTGATGGATGTCAGAAGCTTTTCTTTCGATCACGTGGGATAATGATTACCGATTTAGGCCGGGGTAGCAACGGATGGGCGAACAAAACGTCAAGCTGAACGACGACGAATCGACGCACCAGGCATTCATGAAGGCATTGCTGACCGAAGTGCATGCCCTCGAGCGGATGCTGGATACCGGCTTGCTGGAATCGGGCGTACGCCGCATTGGAGCCGAGCAGGAAATGTTCCTGATCGATAAGGCCAATAAGCCGGCACTCAAGGCCATGGAGATCCTTGACATCGTTGATGACGAGCGCTTTACACACGAGCTCGGACTGTTCAATCTCGAAGCAAACCTCTCTCCACGAAGGCTGGGTGGAGACTGCCTATCCCAATTGGAAAAAGAGGCCCAGGAAATCTACCTGAAGGCGCGGGAAACCGCGGCAAAGGTCGATTGCGACATTGCCCTGATCGGTATTCTGCCAACGCTTACGAAGGATAACCTGGGTCTTGAATCGATGGTGCCCACACCCCGTTATTACGCGCTGAACGACGCGATCAAGGCACTCAGGGGCGGGGAATTCGATTTCACCATCAACGGTATAGATCAACTGGTGGTCGAGCATGACAACGTGATGCTGGAAGCCTGTAACACCAGTTTTCAGGTTCACTTCCAGGTCAGCCCGGAAAACTTCGCCAAGAATTACAATATCGCGCAGGTAGTGACTGCACCTTTGCTGGCAGCGGCAGTCAACTCGCCGGTGCTGCTGGGCAAGCGTCTCTGGCACGAAACCCGTATCGCGGTGTTCGAATACTCCGTCGATACCCGTTCCAAGGTACAGCAGGAGCGGGGCCTGAAGCCGCGAGTGCATTTCGGTGATCGCTGGCTTGAAGAATCGGTCACGGAAATATTCAAGGAGGATATCGCGCGCTTCCGTATTGTGCTGACCACCGATACTGAAGAAGATCCGCTGGGAATGATCGACCGGGGCATCATGCCATCCTTAAACGCCCTGCGGCTTCACAACGGAACCGTCTATCGCTGGAACCGGCCGTGTTATGGGGTCCACAACAATATTCCCCACCTGCGGATTGAAAACCGGGTCATTCCCTCCGGCCCCACGGTGCTCGATGAAGTGGCCAATGCCGCTTTCTTCTACGGCATGATGGCCGGCATGACCGAGCAGGTTGATGACATCAGGGACTACCTGACCTTTGGTGACGTCAAATCCAATTTCCTGGCCGCCGCGCGAGACGGCATCCGGGCACAGATGAACTGGTTCAACGACACCCATCTGCCGGCGAAGGAACTGGTGTTGGAACAGTTGCTGCCGTTGGCGCGCGAGGGTCTTCAGGAAGCCGATATCGACAACGATGACATCGACCGCTACCTGGGTGTGATCCAGAACCGTGTCATCAAGCGGCGAACCGGGGCGCGCTGGGCGCTTGAGTCGCTGGAAAACATGAAGGACCTGGGCACTGAGGACCAGCGTATGCGCTGTATTGTTGGCAGCATGGTCGCACAGCAGTCCAGCGGTACACCCATTTGTGACTGGGAGCTGGCAGAATATTGCGAGGAACAGGACTGGCGCGACAGCTACCGCACGGTTGGCTTGTTCATGACCCGCGACCTGTTTACGGTCCGCACAGACGACATTGTCGATTTCGCGGCCACGCTGATGGACTGGCGCCACATCCGGCACGTGCCGGTGGAAGACGACCAGGGCATGCTGGTTGGCCTGGTTTCGCATCGTGACCTCTTGCGCCTGGTTGCGCAAGGCCGGATGGGTAAAGAACACCGGGTCACCGTCGATGAGATCATGAACCCGGAGCCGATCACGGTAAGTCCTGATACGTCGACGGTGGAAGCCATCCAGATCATGCGCAGGGAAAAACTGGCCTGCCTGCCGGTAACGCGTGATGGCAAACTGGTAGGAATCGTCAGTGAGCATGACCTGATCATCGTTGCATCGCACCTGCTGGAGTCGCAACTGGCAAACCGGGAGTGAATCGGAGCCACTGGTTTACCGGCTTGATGATACTGGCGCTTGCCGGGCTTTCGGGTTGTGGTGAAAACCTCACCGTTGAACAGCAAGTGATTGTCACCATCCGTGAGATGGAATCGAAAATCGAGGCCGGCGAACGCCGTGCATTCATGCAACACATCGCCGATGACTTCCAGGCCCAGGGCGGCTCCATGAACAGGGAGCAACTGCGGGCGTTTGTGGTTTTCCAGTTGAACCGGCATCAAAGACTGCAGGCCCAACTGTTCCCGATAAAGGTTTCAGAGACGGGTGAGGCAACGGCGCAGGCGACATTCAGGGCGCTGGTGACCGGCGGACCGAACTGGATTCCGGACAGCGGCCAGGTGTTCGATTTTACGACCGGGTGGCGCCTGGTGGATGACGAATGGTTGCTGACATCCGCGCGTTGGGATCCGGTTCCGCTGGAAGACGCCTTGTAGGGTTCTCAGGTTTTGAGAATTCCCGGGTTAGAATGACCGAATGGCGCTCCGCGGATTTCATCCAGCTGTTCTGTCCTGGTTTTCGAATACGTTCGAATCAGCGACCCCTGTCCAGGTTGAAGCCTGGAACGCCATTCGTACTGATCAGGATGTTTTGATCGCCGCACCCACCGGCAGCGGCAAAACTTTCGCTGCTTTCCTCTGCGCCATCGACGAACTCGTTCGCGATAGCCGAGAGGGTCCACTGGCCGACGCGGTGAAAGTACTCTACGTATCACCGCTGAAAGCGCTGTCGAACGATATCGAGCGCAATCTGCGCCTGCCGCTGGACGGAATTGACGCATGGCTGAAGCAGGAAAACGGAAGGGCGTCGGGCATCCGCGCCATGGTCAGAACCGGCGATACGACGCCTGGTGAGCGGGACAAGATGAGGCGCAAGCCACCCCAGATACTGGTCACGACTCCCGAGTCTTTGTACTTGTTGCTGACCTCCGATTCCGGGCGCAGCATGCTGGCAGGGGTTAAGACGGTCATCGTCGACGAGATTCACGCGGTCGCGGGCAGCAAACGCGGCAGTCATCTTGCATTGAGCCTGGCCAGGCTGGACGCGCTGGTCAATCCGTCCGGAGCAGGGCATGTCCGCAGGATCGGCCTGTCCGCTACCCAGAACCCCATTCAGCTGATTGCTGCTTTTCTGACGGGTGGAAAACCCTGCGCCATCGTCGACACCGGACATCAGCGAGAGCGTGACCTGGCGCTGGTGATTCCTGCGTCGCCACTGTCGCCGGTCATGGCCAATGAAGTCTGGGAGGAAATCTACGATCAGATCGAAGCCCTGGTGGAGAACCATCGCACCACGTTGATATTTGTGAACACACGCAGGCTGGCCGAACGGCTGGCCAGGCACCTGGCGGAGCGAATCGGAGAAGAGTCTGTCACTGCACATCATGGCAGTCTTTCGCGTGATCATCGCCTGGAAGCGGAACAGGCGCTGAAGTCGGGGCACTTGCGGGCACTGGTCGCGACGGCTTCACTCGAACTGGGAATCGATATCGGGCACGTGGACCTGGTATGCCAGATCGGTTCACCCGGCAGCATATCTGCATTCATTCAGAGAGTTGGCCGTGCCGGCCACGCGGTGGGCGAAACACCCAAGGGCAGGCTCTTTCCAGTTTCGCGTGACGACTTGCTCGAGAGCGTCGCGCTGCTCAGGGCGGTGCGCGACGGCGTGCTGGATCGCGTCATCATCCCCGAGCAACCGCTGGACGTGCTTGCCCAGCAGCTTGTTGCCGAAGTCAGCGCACGGGAATGGGGCACGCAATCGTTGCTGCAAATGATACGGCAGGCGTGGCCTTACCGGAATCTCTCCGAGCAACAATTGGCTGATGTCATCGACATGCTGGCCAACGGCTATGCAACCCGGCGTGGCCGGCGCAGCGCCTATCTGTATCACGACGCCATCAATGCACGCCTGCGGGCACGGCCTGCAGCCAGGCTGACGGCGCTGCAGAACGGTGGCGCCATTCCGGATCATTTCGACTACGAGGTGCTGATGATGCCGCAGGGATTCCGGGTCGGCACCCTGAATGAGGACTTTGCATTCGAAAGCCTGCCCGGTGACATCTTTCAGCTGGGTAACACCAGTTACCGGATTCTCAAGATCGAGCAGAGCCGGGTGCTGGTGGAGGACGCCAGGGGGCAGCCGCCCACGATCCCGTTCTGGTTTGGCGATGCGCCGGGGCGCAGCGATGAGTTGTCTGCGGCCGTGTCCAGCCTGCGAGCGGAAATGGACGAACGGCTGGGCGCGCAGGGAGCAGAGGGCACCCTGACATACCTGGAGGACCTGGGTATCGATGCGGCCGCAGCCATGCAACTGGTCAGTTACCTGGCCGCGGCCCGCGAAGCGCTCGGCTGCATACCGACCCAACAGAAAATCGTGATGGAACGGTTTTTTGATGATACCGGCGACATGCACCTGGTCGTTCATGCACCGTTTGGGTCACGCATCATGCGGGCCTGGGGCCTGGCTCTGCGCAAGCGTTTTTGCCGGCATTTCAATTTCGAGTTACAGGCTGCGGCACTGGAGGATTGCCTGATCCTGTCCCTGGGAGAAACCCACAGCTTTGAGACCAGGGATGTTCCTGCCTACCTGAAATCCGCAACCGTGCGACAGGTGCTGGTGCAGGCGTTGCTGGATGCGCCCCTGTTTGAAGTCCGCTGGCGCTGGAATGCGACCATCGCGCTGGCTGTTCAACGCATGCGCAATGGGCAGAAATTGCCGCCACAATGGCAGAGGAACCAGGCCGAAGACCTGGTGGCTGTTGTTTTTCCCGACCAGTTGGCTTGTCTTGAGAACATCCGCGGCGAGCGCGAGATTCCGGACCACCCGTTGGTCAATCAGACCATCAGCGATTGCATGACCGAATCGATGGACATCGATGGCCTGGAGGCATTGCTCCGACGCATCGAGGCAAAGGAACTGGAAATTCTCTGTCTTGACCTGCACGGGCCTTCCCCGCTGACGGCTGAAATTATCAATGCCCGGCCCTACGCGTTTCTGGACGACGGAGAGGCAGAGAACCGCCGGACACGGGCAATCAGCCAACCGCACAACGATCTGGCGGACGCGGCGACCCTCAGTATCATCTCCACAGAAGCGACCCAGCAGGTCAGCTCTGAGGCGTGGATAAGACCGCGGTCTGCCGATGAATTACATGATGGCCTTTTGCAACTGGGTTTTCTGACCGAGGCGGAATACTCAACCGGAACTTCCAGTACCGGAACACCGGGTGGGGGAAACTGGAACCACTGGTTCAAGGCCCTGGCGGGCGAATTCCGCGCCTGCTGCGTTTGCACTGATGACCGCAACTGGTGGGTAGCAACCGAACGGTTGGATGAATTTCTGGCCATTCACCCGGATGCCGGGGTCGCTCCGGATCCGGCAGCGGTCTATCCGCGGGTAGAAACAGACCGGGATAAGGCCCTGGTTGAACTATTGCGCAGCCGCTTGTCGGGGCTTGGCCCCGTTGATTGCTCGACACTGGCAGAAGACTTCATGTTGATTCCGGCAGAAATTGACACGGCCCTGCTGGCCTTGCAAAGCGAAGGCTACGTCATGGTGATGGGGCAGCCCAGCCAAGGCGCTAGTCCGGAAAAAACCTGGTGTGAGCGAAGGTTGCTGGCGAGGATCCACCGCTACAGCCGGGAACGGCGCCGCAAAGCGGCACGTCCGGTTGCTCCCGCAGCCTACTTGCGTTTCCTGCTGGAATGGCACGGCCTCGATGAGCCGGCCGGGGAACTCGAACAGGTGTTGGGTCTGCTCGAGGGCTGGTCCGCCCCGGTCGCTGCCTGGGAGCAGGGACTGCTGGCGAGTCGCTGTGCAGACTATTCGCCCCAGCGTCTCGATGAACAGTTTCTCAGTGGTTTTGTGACCTGGTTTCGCCCGGCGGGTCCGGGTCAGGGCGCACAGAATCTGGTCGCCGCGACGCCGATCGCAATCGTCCCGAGAATTCATGCAGACACCTGGAACCTGCGATCTGCTGTTGACGAGGAGACTCCCGGAGCGCTGGCTGAAAAAGCCCTGCGGGTACTGGAACAGCACGGCGCCATGTTTACCGTTGACCTCGAGAGGGCCACGGGCCTGCTGCCGGTGCAACTGGAGCAGGCCATCGCAGAGCTGATTGCCCGCGGGCGAGTGACTTCCGACGCTTTTTCACCGCTGCGTTGGTTGATCCGGCCCGAGTCTGAAAAACGTCGGAAACAGAAAACGCTGGCGCGGCGAAAAATGCGGGTGCAGACCGGGCTGCTGGGGCGCTGGAGCATCAGTGGTGGCAGTATGCCGGGCAACGACAACCTCCGTGAAAGCGAGCTCTTTCAGGACCAGGCGAGGCTTGCCCGCCTCTGTGAAGCACTTTTGAAGCGTTATGGCGTCGTGTTCAGAGCGGTTACAGAACGCGAATCGCTGCTCCCGCCCTGGCGTTACCTGCTGCGCTACCTGCGGCGTATGGAAGACCGTGGAGAAGTGTACGGCGGACGGTTTGTGGATGGTTTTTCAGGCGAGCAATTTGCATTGCCCGAGGCGGTCGGCCTGTTGCGAAGACATGCGAAGGAACCAGCGCAGGACCAGTTCAAGGTCATCAACGCAACGGATCCACTGAACCTGGGTGGAATCATTACACCAGGCGTCAAGACCGCTGCCAAACCGGGAAACCGTGTCCTGTTACAAAACGGGGTGCCGGTCGCTCGAATCCAGGGCGATGAGCTGGAATTGCTTGGCAAGGGTAGGGCGGTCAGCTCAGCAGAGGCTGAACGGCATCTGCGAGTCGTACGGGATTTTCGCCGTTCTCAATCCAACCCATAACGTCAGCGATATGAAAAACCCCGGCGCAGGCCGGGGTTTCAGGTTTGATTGCCGGCGATCAGGCCGCGAGCTGACGCAGCACGTATTGCAGGATACCGCCATTGCGGTAGTATTCCGCTTCCTTCGGCGTATCGATCCTCACCCGTGCATGGAACGTCTTTGAAGTGCCGTCTTCAGCGGTTGCAGTAACTGCTACAGTTTCTGAAGAATCGTCTCCAAGTTCTTCAATATCAAAAGTTTCTTTCCCGCTTAAACCCAGGGAATCAGCGCTCTCTCCTGGCATGAAATTCAATGGCAATACGCCCATGCCGACCAGGTTCGAACGGTGAATGCGTTCAAAACTCTCGGTGATGACCGCTTTGACGCCAAGCAGGTTGGTTCCTTTTGCCGCCCAGTCGCGAGAAGATCCCGTTCCGTATTCCTTGCCGGCAAGAACAATCAGCGGTGTCTCTTCTGCCTGGTATTTCATTGCCGCGTCGTAAATGCTCATCTGCTCACCGGAAGGCTGAAACGTGGTCCAGCCACCCTCGGTACCCGGTGCGAGCTGGTTGCGGAGACGAACATTGGCAAAAGTGCCACGCATCATCACTTCATGGTTACCCCGGCGGGATCCGTAAGAATTGAAATCTGCCCGCTGCACGCCACGGCCCTTGAGGTATTCGCCGGCTGGGGAATCCTCCTTGATGGCTCCGGCGGGTGATATGTGATCCGTGGTAATGGAATCACCCAGTTTCGCCAGGCAACGGGCGCCGCCGATGGTGGGTATTTCGGGCAGTTCCAGGGTCATGCCACGGAAGTAGGGCGGGTTCTGCACATAGGTTGAATCATCCTGCCAGTCGAAGATTTCACCTTGTGGGGAATCAATGCTGTTCCAGCGCTCATCGCCCTTGAACACGCTCGCGTAACTATTGCGAAACATTTCAGACGTGACGCTGCTGCCCACCACCTGGTGGACCTCGTGAGTGGTTGGCCAGATGTCTTTCAGATAGACCGGGTTACCATCCTGATCGTCACCCAGGGGATCTTTGGTCAGATCAACTTTCAGGCTACCCGCCAGTGCATAAGCGACCACCAGCGGCGGAGAAGCCAGGTAATTCATCTTCACATCTGCGTGGACACGACCTTCGAAGTTCCGGTTGCCGGACAGCACGGAGCATGCAACCAGGTCATTTTCCCGGATGGCATTGCCAATGGGTTCCGGCAGTGGGCCGGAATTGCCGATACAGGTCGTGCAGCCATAACCGACCACGTTGAAGCCCAGTGCATCCAGGTCATCCATCAGGCCAGCCTTGACCAGGTAGTCGGTGACTACACGCGAACCGGGGCCGAGTGAAGTCTTGACCCACGGTTTGACTTTCAGCCCCTTTGCCAGGGCATTACGAGCCACCAGGCCTGCCCCCAGCATGACAGCAGGGTTGGAGGTATTGGTACAGGAAGTGATCGCAGCGATCACCACGGCGCCATCTTCGAGCATAAATGATTCGCCCTCGTTGACGACGGGAGCCGAGCCTGTAGTTTCACGTCCAGTCGACAGAGGTCCGACATTGGCTTCATAATTACTGCGCATGTCACTCAGCAGGACGCGGTCCTGCGGGCGTTTGGGTCCCGCCAAACTGGGCTGAACGGTAGACATGTCAAGCTCCAGCACCGCGCTGTACTCGGCATCAGGCTGACCGGCTGTGTGGAACATGCCCTGAGCCTTCATATAAGCCTCGACCAGCGCCACCTGCTCATCGGAACGCCCGGAAAGCCTGAGGTAACGCAGGCTTTCCGGGTCGATCGGGAAAATTCCACAAGTGGCGCCGTATTCAGGCGCCATGTTGGCGATCGTTGCCCGGTCCGCCAGTGGCAGGCTCTGCAAGCCATCACCAAAGAACTCGACGAATTTACCGACAACACCCAGTTCGCGAAGCATTTCGACAATGGTCAGAACCAGGTCTGTCGCGGTCGTTCCCTCAGGCAGTTTGCCGGTGAGCTTGAATCCAACGACCTGCGGAATCAGCATAGTGATCGCCTGTCCCAGCATCGCTGCTTCGGCCTCAATGCCGCCAACGCCCCAGCCCAGTACGCCAATGCCGTTGATCATGGTGGTGTGGGAATCGGTGCCGACCACGGTGTCGGGGTAGGCGACGCCGTTCGTACCAAACACGACGCGGGCCAGGTGCTCCAGGTTGACCTGATGCACGATACCGGTATTAGGCGGCACCACGCGGAAATTGCTGAACGCGGACTGGCCCCAGCGCAGGAAACTGTAACGCTCATTATTGCGTTGGAATTCAATCTGGTTGTTGAGGTCCAGTGAGTTTGCCTTGCCGAAACTGTCCACCTGGACAGAATGGTCAATCACCAGTTCAGCCGGAGACAGGGGATTGATCTGGTTGGCATCGCCGCCCAGAGAGACCATTGCATCCCGCATGGCTGCCAGGTCGACAACGGCTGGCACACCTGTAAAGTCCTGCAACACCACCCGTGAAGGAGTGAACGCGATTTCGGTGCTGGGATCTGCTTTGGGATCCCAGTTGCACAGGGCTTCGATGTCACTGCGGGTGACGTCAACGCCGTCTTCATGGCGAAGCAGGTTTTCCAGCAAGATTTTCAGGCTGAAGGGCAGTCGTGAAATATCATGTTGCTGAGAAAGTTTTTCGAGGCTGTAGTAGCGGTAGTCCTGGTCGTTGACCGACAGGCTGGAGGCGGTTGAGAAGGAATCTCCCATGCTGTTCTCCGTTATTCGACTGAGTGATTAGTGGACTGGGAATTATCGCCGAAATCAGGACTTGTTCACAGTTATAATCACTATCCATCGTATTTATGGTCATGTGGAACCAAAAACCGAAAAACAGAAGATTGTATCCGTACAACTGAATTAACCGGAACATTGCGGAGCCAAGCACCATATGCCATCAATCAGAAACTGCCTGACAGCAGCAATCATATCGGCCATCTGCCTATCGCACGCGCAGGCGCAGCCCGAAGTCGACATTGAATTCATCAGCAGTTTTGGTGAGTTCGGTAACACGGACCCTGGAACATTCGATTGGGCTGCCGGTGTGGCGCTTGACGGCCAGGGAAGAGTTATCGTTGCCGACAACAGAAACCATCGGATACAGCGCTGCACCGTTGAAGGCGATTGCGAAGTCATAGGAGAACGAGGTCGGTCACCAGGGCAGTTCAGATGGCCACTGGGAGTTGCTGTAGACGGCCTGGGTAGAATTGTTGTTTCGGAAGCGGGCAATGACAGGATTCAGTTGCTGGATCAGCAGGGAAACTGGACTTCATTCGGTTCCAATGGCCTGGATGGTCCACCCGGCAAGTTCAGGATACCTGCTGGTATGACAGTGGATGCTGAGAACCGGATTATCATTGCTGACGAACGGAACCATCGCGTTCAGATTTGTGATGATGCCGGAAACTGCACGGCCTTCGGCCAGTTGGGTTCATCACCCGGCATGTTCGATACCCCCCGTGACGTAGCACTGGCAAGCGGGAACAGGATTCTGGTGACGGACTTCTGGAATCACCGAATCCAGATTTGCAGTTATTCGGGTGACTGCACAGCTTTCGGCGGACTCGGGACAGAAGCCGGAAAGTTCAATAATCCAGCCGGAATTGCAGTAGACAGCCAAGACCGGATCATCATCTCGGAAAGCGGAAATGACCGTTTGCAGATTTGCGATCTGAGCGGTCAATGTACGGCATACGGTGGGCCTGGCGCAGGCCTGAGTCAGTTCAATGACCCCCAGGCCGTCGATGTGGATGAAAATAACGTCATTTACGTTGGCGAATTGGAGAATCACCGGGTACAGATTTTCCAGGCATTCTATGGAAGTGATCAACCAGTGGACTCATTTCAGATAAATCCCGGATTGAATGACGCCTGGTACAACGATATGACAGGCGGCCAGGGATTTTTGATCACTGTTTTTCCGGATGTGAGACAGTTGTTCCTGGCCTGGTTCACCTATGATATCGAGCGACCTCCCGATGATGTTAATGCTTTATTGGGAGAACCCGGTCATCGTTGGCTGACTGCGCTGGGACCGTATGAAGGAAATACCGCGAAGCTCACTATTTTCGTCACTGAGGGAGGGGTGTTCGATTCCGCCGTGCCGGTTCCGTCTACAGACCCCGACGGTGATGGGATACTCACAATCGAATTCGCGGACTGCGAAGAGGCCATGGTGAGTTACACGATCAACTCGCTGGGTATTTCCGGAGAGATACCGATTCAGCGTATAGTTCTGGATAACGTGTCGTTATGTGAAACACTCTCTCAGTAATCCACAGTTGCACTGGTTTATTTCTTCCTGGCTTTAAACCCGATGCGTGTTTGACTCGTCCAATCAGTTGATATCGCAGATTGTCCCTAATTAGCAGAACCTGATTCCCGGGAGGAACAACCCATGAACAAGATCCTTTACGTGCTGGCATGCTTGCTGGCATCCAATGTCTGGGCCTATGACGATTGCAAATTCGAGAAACGGATCGACACAACGCTTGATCTGGCAACCGCCAGTCAATTGAACATCGACGCCAGGGCTGGAGAATTGAAGGTGACCGGGGATGCCCATTCCTCCGTGGCGGTCATCGAAGCCACTATTTGTACATCGCAGGAGGAGTGGGCCGATGAATCCTGGCTGAAACTGGAAAGTGGGGAAACCGCGATAATCAGTGTTCAGGATCCGAGGGACAGCGATTCATCGTGGCAAGACAACGAAAACTTCAGTGTTGATCTCGCCATATCCTTTCCAGCCGGTCTGGCGCTGAGCATCAGGGACAGTAGCGGGTCGTTGAGCGTGCAGGGCAGCGGTGACCTCACCATCCAGGACAGCTCGGGTGACATCGATGTCCGCGATATCCAGGGATTGGTCAACATCGAAGACTCATCTGGCGATATAGACCTGCGTCAGGTTGAAGGCGACCTGGTGATTGAAGGTGACAGTTCAGGAAATATTTCGGGCACTGACATCCGTGGGTCAGTCCTGGTCAAGCAGGACAGTTCAGGCAATATCCGTTTCCAAGACGTGCGGGATGATTTCGTCGTCGAACGGGATTCTTCCGGCAATATCGTGGCAGACACCATTGGAGGAGATTTCCGCGTGCTGAAGGATGGCAGCGGCAGCATCAAGGCTACTGATGTCGCCGGTGAGATTGATATCCCCGAAAAAGGCTGATCAACTCATCAACAGCGATTCGGCTTCGCGAATGATTTTTTTGCGGCCGAACATCAGCTCGAAGCGGCCGCCACCCAGTTGATTCCACAGGGTGGCGGATCGCAAGCCCGCCATCAGCAGGGTTCGGACCCAGTCCACGGTGCGTTCGTTTTTCAGATATTGTGGTCTGCCGCTGACCACGATACGCGGCGTTAATTTGCTGACGGTATCGGTATACAGGGCTGAAATTTCGTGCGCTTGCAGATCTTCGCGCTCATGCTGTTCGAGTTCGGCTCCTTCAGCTGAGATGTCCTCCAGCCGGTTGCCGACGGTCGCCTGGAATTTACTGCTTTTGCGAAATTTCTTTTCGATCTGCAGCAGCCCGACGGCATAGCGAAGAGATTCTGTGTATCGGTTGTCACCCTGCAGCACGGCCAGCATCGTTTCCACACCCAGTTTCATCCGGGCGGTGCCGCCGTAGATTTCCGCGGTGGATTCAGCTTCCAGCTGAAACAGGCTGTGCAGAGAGGAACTGGCCGCATAACCGGACCAGGTTCCATGATTGGCAGCTTGCCTGACCAGTTCGGTGGCCTGGAATACGCCTGCCAGAGCCAGCGTCCTTTCTTTCATGTCGTCACCTCCGGCGGAGTATCCGCCCAGGAAATAATACCGCCGCCGAGGCAGTTTTGCCCATCGTACAAGACCACGGATTGCCCTGCAGTAACCGCTCTTTGCGGCCGGTCAAATTCCAGTACCAGTTCATCATCGCTGATCTGCCGCACGATGCCGGCCTGGTCTGCCTGCCGGTACCGGACCTTCGCCGCCAGCGGAGTGCCTTTTTTGGGCGCCGTCCCCGAAACCCAGCTCAGCTGTTCTGCCCGCAAGGTCCGGGAGAACAGCCACGGGTGGTCGTGGCCCTGTCCGGCATACAGGATATTGTTTTGCAGGTCCTTGTGCAGCACGTACCAGGGCTCGTCGCTGAAGCCTTTCAGACCCCCGATACCGAGTCCCTGCCTCTGTCCAAGGGTGTAATACTGCAGGCCGGTATGTTGACCGATAAGCTGCCCTTCCGGTGTCCTTATCTCGCCGGGGCAGGGCGGTATGTACTCGCTCAGGAATTCACGGAAGTTGCGTTCGCCGATAAAACAGATGCCAGTACTGTCTTTCTTGTCGTGTACCGGCAGCCCGGCTTGTTCTGCCACGGCACGTACATCGGGCTTTAACAGCTCGCCCACCGGGAACAGCGTTCGGGCCAGCTGGTCCTGGCCAATCGTGTACAGGAAGTAACTCTGATCCTTGTTC
>Ga0224504_10000010_pt1 | contig 66206 bp, 60 predicted proteins | sample SF_Oct11_sed_USG_3_FD_170160 | JGI IMG/M metagenome (GOLD analysis project Ga0224504, IMG submission 170160) | Sediment microbial communities from San Francisco Bay, California, United States - SF_Oct11_sed_USGS_24 | ecosystem: Environmental > Aquatic > Marine > Sediment | place: USA...
TTCGAGGTGATGGAAAATAACCGCCAGCGATTACTGACTGTTCTGGGTATGCTTTGACTTCCTGATTCCGCTCCTTGAACTTTACCCGGTCTCGATGACACTCCTGGGCTAAGATCCGAGCATAGGAGGAAGTCATATGAGTAACCAAAGATACAGCCCGGAATTTAAGGATGAAGCGGTCCGCCAGGTTGTCGATCGAGGCTATTCCGGTAGAAGGAATCGATCATGAAGGCCAACGCGATTCAGACAGCGTCCCCTCGCCAGTGGATCAGTGTAGTTTTGGTGTATCTCTTCATTCCATTGGTTCTCTTGGCATGCGGAGGAAATTTCGGTTGGTGGCAGGCGTGGATCTTTTCCCTGCTGATCGTTGCCGCTGGCATAGGAGGGCGTATTTGGGCGGAGCGGCGGCATCCGGGTTTATTGGCCGAACGACAAGATCTTGAAAAGATCCAAAGTTCGAAGACTTGGGACAAAGTGCTCGCTCCACTGATGGCGCTGAGTATAAGTTTCCCGCTGGTCATTGTGGCAGGGCTGGATCATCGCTATGGCTGGTCACCCGTATTTCCGCTCTGGCTCAACGTGCTGGGCTTTATCTTGATCTCGCTCGGATACACTTTTGCTGCGTGGGCATTTGTAGAGAATCGCTTTTTCTTCAGCACGGTACGTATCGAGACGGATAGAGAACATGTGGTCTGTGACAGTGGCCCATACCGGATTGTGCGCCATCCGGGCTATGCCGGGAATATTCCGCCATTGCTGGGCATTGTGCTGGCCTTCGGCTCGGTGTGGACACTTATTCCGGCGGCGGTGGCGTTGATCATCGCGGTGATCAGAACCGCACTTGAAGACAAGACTCTAAAGAGAGAGTTGCCGGGCTATCGAGACTACGCACGGCGCGTGCACTATCGGTTGATTCCGGGGATTTACTGAGGAGCCCTTTCTTTTCTAACCACAGCTGATTCGTGCGAAACAACGAACCGCTTCTGGCAAAAATCAGCTATAAACGCGCTTAGATCCTGGACCAAATTTGGTTCTGCTTTGCACTCAACAGCAGAGGTTCACCGTCGATGAGTGACTTTGGCTGCTAACGACCCATAGGCGAACTCTATCCCGGCTAAGATTTAGGTGGTTCAGGGGATGCCTGGGTGGCATCTGGGTCCAGAAAAAGGCAGATGATACTTGTCTGAATGCCTGAAAAGGCGGTTAATAGTTCCTATCCGCCTCAACTTCTGACTGCAAGGTGTGATATGAAACTCGAAGGATTCTGTCATTGCGGCGCTGTGCGCTTCACGCTGCTGTCACGGCACCCGTATCCTTTTGCGCGGTGCTATTGCTCCATCTGCCGAAAAACGGCCGGTGGTGGCGGTTATGCGATCAGCGCTTCGATGTTTATCCCGAGGAGTCGCTTGCAGCCTGGCATCAGCGGCTCGGGCTCGAGCAAAGTGAGTAGCGCGGGTAGAATAATCGGCATGATCGTCCTGGGTGACAGGCGCATTACGACCCGCAACGGCCCTTTATAAGTAGACAACGCCAAATTGTTTCGGTCAGGGGCCGGCGGGACATGAGTCTCAGGGGGGTTTGGGCGGAACTGCGTGACCGCGGCGTGCTCAAGGCGGGGGCAGCCTACGCGGCCGTCGGTTGGGTCGCATTGGAGGTGCTCAGCGTCGTGTTCGAGAATCTCGGCGCCCCGGGCTGGGTCCTGAAAGTCATTACGACATTGATCCTGATCGGCTTCCCGGTCGCCTGCGTGCTCGCCTGGGCATTCGATATAACTCCGGAGGGTATTCGCTCTGTGTCCTTCGTTTACGGGAAGCCGGCACCGCAATCTGCGAACGTCGTGGTCGAGCCAAGCACAGAGCCATCCGTCGCCGTGCTCGCTTTTGACAATCTAAGCACCGAACCCGAGCAAGCCTATTTCTCAGATGGCATTGCCGAGGACATCATTACGGATCTCTCAAGGCTTTCGCAGCTGCGCGTGATCGCTCGCAACTCGAGCTTCACCTACAAAGGCGGCCCAGTGGACGTGCGGCGGGTTGGCCGGGAGCTTGGTGCGCGCTATGTGCTGGAGGGTAGCGTGCGCAAGGTGGGCCAGCACGTCCGCGTTGTCTCTCAGCTTACTGAAACGACGACCGGCGCGCTCGTCTGGGCCGAACGATTCGATCGCGATCTGACCGACATCTTTGCCGTACAGGATGAGATTGCCCTCGAGATCATCGAGGCGCTCAGGATCAAGCTGTCTCCGGAAATGGAGGCACGGCTGACCCGGAAAATCCCTGTCGACCTGGAAGCGCGAAACTTGTTCCTGCGGGGACGCGAACATGCGTTTCTACTCACAGCGAACGGAAGCATTGAAGCGCGCAAGCTGCTCGAACGAGCTATCGCGATCAGCCCCGGCTTTTCGTCTGCAATGGCCTGTATCGCATTCACGCTTGTAGAAGACTACGTCATGGGTTGGGGCGACGATCCGCAGCGCTCCCTCGAGTCCGGTCTGGAAATCGCGCGGCGTGCATGTGCGGTGGACGATCAGGATCCCTACGCGCAAGTGTACCTCTCGCTTGCCCTGCTGTGGAACCGGCAGCACGAGGAGTCGATGGTTGCAGTGCGGCGCTGCCTCGCCCTGGCGCCCAGCCATGCAGACGGCCACATGCAACTGGCCAACCTCCAGTACTACATGGGGGATATCGAAGATGCTCTGAACACGCTTGATATTTGCATGCAGCTGGATCCGCTGTATCCGGAGATCGCGCTTTATTTCCTGGCGGAAGCGCAGGCAGCCTCAGGGCAGTTGGTTGCTGCAGTGGCCACCCTGCGGCGGCGACTGGAACGCAATCAGAACTCGGAGACGACTTACGCGCTACTGGCCTCGTGTTACGGACATCTCGGAAAAATCGAAGAGAGCCGCGAGGCCTGGGCGCAGGTAATTAGAATCGCGCCGAACTTTTCGCTGGAACGGCGGCGGCGAATATTGCCCTACAGGACTCCCGAAATATTCGAGCGCCGTATTGAAGGATTGCACAAAGCGGGGTTGCCGATCTAGCGATTTGCCGCGATAGCAGAAATTGGTCTTCCAAGCTCCCCGATGGCCGCTACTGGCCGAACTCAGATCAAGACTTCCTTAAAACACGGCGTAACGAGTGAAATGACATTCATTGCTATACTCAGGTTTACTCGCCCTGGTGACAGTTACCAGGCAACACATGACTTGGATGAGTTGGGCGTCGTATTCTACGGCGGCATGTTCGGAGATCGGACGGATCATTTCCGAGAGGGATTATAGTGTTATGCATGACAACACCAGAATTGATGAAATCGCTACAGGAATCTATCGAATCAGCACGCCGGTGCCACCGCCGGTAATTCCCGGAGGATTCACCTTCAATCAATACCTGATCAAGGACGATGACCCGTTGCTTTACCATACGGGGCCTCGCAAAATGTTTTCGTTGATACGCACCGCGATCGAGTCCGTACTGCCCGTACAGTCACTCCGTTACATTGGTTTTTCCCACTTTGAAGCAGACGAGTGCGGCTCTCTCAATGATTTCCTTGAGGTTGCTCCGGGCGCCGAACCATTGTGCAGCCAAATTGCAAAAATGGTGAGCGTGGATGACATTGCCCTGCGCCCGGCTCATGCCCTGGGCGACGGTGAGAATCTGGTGCTGGGTAGCCATACGGTCCGCTGGATCGACACGCCACATCTTCCGCATGCCTGGGAGTGCGGTCACTTGTTCGATACCACGACCAGCACACTATTCTGCGGCGATCTGTTCACCCAGGGTGGACACCAGCATGAACCACTGACCCGCGATGACATCCTTGACTCCAGCGAGGATATGCGTGCGCAGTTGGATTACTTTTCCCAGACACGTAATGTGCGCAGTTTAATGGAAAAGCTGGCAAGTACATCGCCGAGCACACTGGCGTGCATGCATGGCGCTGCCTGGCAGGGTGATGGCGCAAAACTGTTACGACAATTGGCAGAGCGGCTGGCAGGATGACCATTTGGCCGCAATTCGGCATCTATTTCTAAATATGAGTTTGTTCTGTTACTGGCCGTTTGGTCTTGCATAGATTTCGTGGACACCTGACTTTGGCGCGATAATGCGTCAGGAGGTGTTTTATGGCACGAAGGAAGAGATATAGCGCGGAGTTTAAACCGGAAGCATTAAGACGAGCCGACGAGCCAGGCGTCCGAACGTCAAACTGGCCCCGCTTAAGACGGTCGAACAGCAAGGGATGCAGGCGGTCCAGCGATCACGCGAGTTGTTGGTGCATGAGCGTGTCTCTTTGTCCAACCACCTTCGTGGTTTGCTGATGGAGTTCGGCATCGTCATCCCGCAAGGCTTTGCGAGCCTGTACCGGTTACTACCGGAGATCCTGGAAGAGGGGGATATCGAGTTACCCGACCTGTATCGCCCCACACTCAATTTGCTGTATGGCCGACAGTTCTCGGCCTATCTGGGCCTGACGCCGAAGCAGTTCAGCAGTGGTGGAAGAGTCAACCTGGTGGGGGTCAGCAAACGAGTCGCCAACAAGCGCTTGCGTGCCGTGCTGATCCAGGGTGCACGAGCAACGTAATCCGTTGGCGGCCTAAATGACCGCCAAGTAAGAGGAGTTCAGCGAGAGACCAGGATCAGATAGAAGATATCCGCTCCGGTAAAACCTGTTCCGCTTTGAGGCCCTGGAGTCCATCGACCCGTTGAGGAACCGGAGTGCGCATACATTGAGGGCTGGGAGATAGCGTCTCCATTGAAAAGCCGAATATACATACGCGTCTGATGTCTGATACGAAATCACTCGCTAACAAGGAGGAGTCCATATACGAAGCGGTCGTTCACTCTTTGACCGTGAATCTCGATTATACTGGACGATAATTTCGTGCGTATTGGTCTGGATTTCGGGAGAAGAATTATGGTTGCCGTGAATAAAGTGCTTGTTACAGCGTCGCTGGCCTTCATGGCGGTGGCGACCTATCAATGGGGAAACTCTGACAGTCCTGATTCTCGGGGGGTCCAGCTTATCGACACAGCTGTTGCAGCCGAGACCCCAGCTGAGTACTCACCGGTGAAGGCGCGTGCTCGTGATTTCTATACGCCGAACAGTGAAGACCTCGCACCTGATGAGATGCGATTAATTGCCTGTGGTACCGGTATGCCCACGGCCCGTCCGAAGCAGGCGGCGTCATGCTGGTTACTCGAACTTGGGAACGGTGACAAGCTTCTCTTTGATCTGGGGACGGGCTCGGCGGAGAGAATCGCAGCCATGCAGATTCCCTACAATTATCTCGATAAGGTTTTTCTGAGCCACCTGCATACCGATCACTTCGGCGACCTGGACGCCTTGTTTATCGGCGGTGCGCTTGCCGGTCGCCAGAAGCCTTTGCGCGTTTGGGGGCCGAGTGGCGCCACGCCTGAGAGGGGCACGAAATACGCGGTGGAGCACCTGCGTAAGGCACTCACCTGGGACATCGATGGCCGCGCAGGGCTCACCGATCCACGTGGATACCATATCGAAGCCAACGAGTTCGACTACAAGGCTGTGAATGGAATTGTCTATCAGGAAAATGGCGTGACGATTCGCTCCATCCCGGCGATTCACTCGCTGGATGGCCCAGTGAGTTTCATTGTCGAGTGGAACGGTTTCAAGTTCGTATTCGGCGGCGATACCTATCCGAACAAGTGGTTTGCCAAATACGCACAAGATGCGGATCTGGCTATCCACGAGTGTTTTATCGCCGTGCCTGACATGATTGAAAAGTTTAAATTCACGCCACAAAGTGCGCTGGCAGTGGGCACCCAGATCCACACAGCACCCGCGGCATTCGGGAAAATGATGTCGATCATCAAGCCGCGCATGGCCGTGGCCTATCACTTCTTTAAGGATTTCGACACCACGGGGGCGATTTATGATGGCATCCGGTCAACCTACGACGGTCCGCTGAGTCTCTCGGAGGACTACATGGTGTGGAACATCACCAAGGACGATATACGGGTGCGGATGGCCGTTATTGACGAAGATGTCTGGCCGCCTCCGGCCACCGAAAAGCCGCAGGCCCCCGATGCCAGTCTCAGGATTCCCTATTCGGACATGATCTCCGGCGGCAAGTATGACATGAGTGATGTGATTCAGCCTACATATGACGAGATCAACAAGGAATACGGGCTGAATGAAAAACAGGAGTGACCAAGTACAACACTGGTCTGAATCAATAACAGGAACCCGCTTCGGCGGGTTTCTTTTTGTCTATTTCCTATGGGGCGAATTACTTCTTGTGGCCGAATTGAGAACCAAACTCCTTTGAGAACCACGTTCAGGGAAGTTCTCTTATCTAAATCAATTACAGAACTAGACCGCCCAAGTGTGCTTATGGCTGCTACCGACAAAGCTGGACCAGTTTTTTCAGGCCAGGCCACCGTCGCGCCTTCACCAACAGCGCGCTCGACCATGGCGCCATAGTGGTGTACGGTCGCACTATCAGCGAGTAGGTAGAGCTATTGCTCAACCGTATCGGCCTGGACACCGGCCATTAACAACGATGTCCTGACCTGCCAGGTTCTGGACGGTACCTGGCACCGGTTGTTGCAAACCGGAGTTGATAAATGAGATTTGGTATGTCGCAAATAAATTTATTCCTGAAATGGCTTCGAAAAGTTGTAGGAGAGAATTCACTCGTAATATCTTTTTTGGTATTTATTCTACTGTTTTCAAGCAGTGTCAATATCGACTACCAGACCGGCCTCGATGCCTACACCATCGGCGATTACCAAACCGCGATGAAGAAATGGACAGCCATAGCTGAAGGGCCAGCCACCGCAGTCGATCCGCTCGACTATGTCGAAGCCCATTACTCCATCGCCATGCTTTACTGGCAAGGGCAGGGCGTGCCCCGGGATTTCCGCAAATCCTACGAGTGGTTGCTCAAAGCCGCTCATTTGAACCATGCGGGCGCCCAGACGAAATTGGGTTATCTCTACACCGACGGCGTTGCTGTACCGCGGGATTTGAATGCGGCCTTTGAGTGGTACAGCATGGCCGCGAAGCAAGGCGATGTAGATGGTCAGTACAACCTTGGCATTTTTTTTCTGAACGGCTGGGGTACGGAACAAGACATTACCATGGCCAAAATGTATCTCTCCGAGGCTGCCGCCCAGGGTTATGAGGTGGCGGAGCAAGCCCTCGTTAGAGCAAGCACAATCGCAATCAACGATTTTGAGGCTCCAATCCTTGAAGAGGCTCCAATCCTTGAAGAGGCTCCAATCCTTGAAGAGGCTCCAATCCTTGAAGAGGCTCCAATCCTTGAAGAGGCTCCAATCCTCGATGAAGCATGGATTCTCTCGCAAGATCCCAACCACTACACCATCCAGGTAATTGGACTGAGCACCACCGAAAAACTAAGAGCTCTGATCGGCGACCATGACAACCTGGCCCCTTTTGCGATTTACGTTGTCCAGCGCAGCTCAAGCCCTATTCACGTGCTCATCCAGGGTAGTTACCCTGATGTCGATGCCGCCCGAAGTGCACGCGATAATTTCCCGCGCGACATCAACCCGCCAGACCAGGTATGGATACGCCAGTTCGGCAAAATCCAGGAACTCATCGCGGCAGAGAGTACCGGGGATGGATAGGGCGCCCATCAGACTATCTGCGCCACTTAAGCAGGCAATACACTAATACACTGGCTGTTTTGAAGCAGTGCAGACGATTGCATCGGGTTGCCAATAGCAGATCACATGGCTAGGGAAAATTCTTTCATCATTTGAGTTGTTAGAAATTGGCTTTTTGAATAAGTGTTGTATTACAGCCAGTTAAATAATACTATTAAGGTGCTTTAGCGTGAAATTCAGAGAACTGCGCACAGAATGCAGTATCTGGAACAACAACAATAAGCACTGAAGCAACAACCCGGCAGCTAACTGGTCGGGTAGGCACAGGGATATTACCGCTACGGGTAATGACTCTTGCCGGTCCAGGGCGCGGACTGGCGAATTGACAGGGATCAAATGGACATTGAACGTCTGAACTGGCCGCCGGCACATTGGAGTGTGTGGGCAAAGGCTGGATGCCCGGGTTTTCTGCTGTTGGAACAGACAATCCGGGTTGATAGAAGGGCGAAGACAATGGAGTATATATATTTCGTTATTTTAATAGCAGCAGTCGGTGTGTTTTTAATTGTTTATTGGCAAATCAGCCTGTCCAGAAGCAGAAATGGTGGGTCATTTTTTGGCGCAAAACAAAGAAACACTATCCCCATTGAACCTCCTCCGCCGGTAAAGAAAACCATCAGCGGCCCATCATTCAAAGAAATGGAGCGGATCAAGTTCGAGGAAAAAGTAGAAATGTGGCAACGGGGATTTGGAGTCCGGCATGGCTGGCACAATCGATGTGGAAATGATCAGCTGCTGACGGGCAAAAAGTACACCTATGTACCCCCGGCGACAAGCCGTGTAGCCGATCGGAAAGCAGCCCAGCCAAACCGTAATTCGTCACCGAACTCCAATGGATGGCAATTAATCGGTTGATCAGCAGTAGAGTGGCAGAAAGCCATAGCCGCGGGCCCAAAAGCCCGCGGCTATCTGCCTTACGAAAAGTGCAAGATCAACTGTCGCTCGCCTCACAGAATATGGCCCAATCTCGCATCAACCGAACTCTTTTTGCGATCAGGTCGGAACGTAAATAAGCGGCTGCGGCCATATCCTTCGACTGTGGCCCGAGTGCATGTGCGATCACCTCTGCCGGGTAAACGCTCTGGTTAACAGCCCAGTCCCTGAAGGTTTTACGGAAACCCTGCTGGGTGATCCCTGGTTGCAGTTGCTTGAGCAGTTTCATGCCGGCAGCGGTGGTCATGCCGACACAACCGCTGCGGCCAGGAAAGACGTATTCTGAGGATCTCCGCAGATTCTTGAGCAGCTCCAGGGCAGGCGGTGAAAGTGGCACTGTGTGTTCGTGGTTCGTCTTGAATCGCCGGGCTGGAATGGTCCAGAGCGCTCCTTTGAGGCCGAACTCAGACCATTGCGCAGTCACCACGTCTCCAGGACGGGTGGCCGTAAGTATCTGCAGCTCCAGAGCGCGCGCCGCGAGCGAGTCAACGCTCCTCAGTTTGATCATTAACGTGCTCATCTTCCTGTAGTGAAGGGCAGCACGCGGTTTCGATTCCTTCAGCCGGGTGGGGCGCGGCAATACGCTGTCCAGGTGCCCGCGCCAGCGGGCGGGGTTTGCCCCGTGCCGCCAGTGGCACTCTGCTGCCCAGTCCAGGACTGATTCAATTCGCTGTCGCACTCGCGTAGCCGTCTCGGTTTTGAGCGTCCAGATCGGTTTCAGGCACTTAAGCACATGTTCTGCATCTATCACCGCAACGGGCAGCGTCAACAATTCAGCGGCGTACTGGTTCAGTGTGGAAGACCATTGCTGGGCCTGTTTTTCGTTACGCCAGGCTGACTGGTGCGCGTTTATATAGCGCGCAACGCATTCTCCAAAAGTGGGTGAGTCAATCGGTTGCGAAATCCCATTGCTGCTTGCCTGTCGGCCCTGTTGGATAGGGTCTTGCCCCTGGCGCAGCATCTTCCGGCATCCGCCGGCCAGCTCGCGCGCTTCCGCCAACGTAACATCGTATTTACCGTATCTCCCGAGCCCTTTTTCACGGAGTTTACCCACCCCTGAACTTTTCGGGGTGGTGTAGCGGATCTGCCGGTCCCGCCAGCGAAAACACCAGTATTTACGGCCGTCCGGCTTTACATTCAGGTAAAGCCCGCCACCATCTGCGTAATAACCTGGCTGCTGAGTGTCAGCACAGAACTCTTCCGACAGTTTTTCACGCATTACCTCATTCCCAGTTCGAATCCCTGTGGAAATTGCTTCATATTATGTCCCATACTATATCCCATATATATCCTTCGGTTCAGGTTTGATTTAAAAGGCATTGATAGCCTGTTGAAGAATATATTTTATTTATATACAGATACTTATGAGCCTATAGTGTTTTTGAAAGACCGTTTCTGAATTATGGGTTAGGTAACCAATTGAACGTTGCTGAAGCCTGTTGGTGAGATTTGGAGGGTCAGGCGAGCTACTGTCGGTGGGTTCGGGAATTGACGCATTAAAGCTGCGCTGATCATCTCGTATTGAATACGTGATGTTTAGCAATTGTTGCAAGATCCAATGAATCTTGATCTGCCATGTGGACAATATATTTACTAAATAAAACAATTAGATAATTAATTTATTTAAAGTGTATCGCCATATGAATTTGAGATATTGCGCAGGTGAACAGCCCCGCTTTCTGCGAGCTTTTCAGGTTAATGGCATTCGAACAACTGGATGCTGAACCAGTGATTTAGGTCCGTCCAGCTATTCACATGGCAGAAACCCGCACATGATGCCAATTCACGAAAATCCTCAGGACTGAACTTGTGGCAGTATTCGGTAATGATTTTTTCGCCATTGGCGATCGAGAACTGGTGCTCGCCGAGAGTAACTTGTTGATCATCCTCGCTGATCAGGTGCATCTCGACGCGGCCAGACTGTTCATCGTACGTGGCATGGTGCCGGTAATGTTGGAGGTTGAAATCGGAATCGAATTTCCTGTTGAGGTGCCGCAGCATATTCAGGTTGAACTGAGCCGTCACACCATGGCTGTCGTTATAAGCAGGCTCGATGATTTGTGGGTCCTTCTTCAGGTCCGTACCAATCAGCAGGGCGCCGCCTGGCCCCGCCTCCTGGCGCATCACGCGTAGCAACTCCAGCGCAGCATCCGGTTCGAAATTACCGATCGTAGAGCCTGGAAAATACACCAGGTTACGCAACGATTTCCTTTTTGTCTCGGGGATTAGGACGGGCCGGGTGAAATCCGCAGCGACCGGCAGAATTTCGATATGCGGGAATCTCTGCGCAAGTTCCCGGCTGGCTTCTGCCAGGTGTTCCGGGGAAATATCTATCGGAATGAACGCGACCGGGTCATCCAGGCCTTCCAGCAGAATGCGTGTCTTGAGACCGGAGCCTATGCCGTATTCAATTACTCGAGCTTGTTTTCCGATCCGGGCACTCATTTCGTCCATGCAGGACTGCATAATGTCGATCTCAGTGCGGGTCAGGTAATACTCTGGCAACTCGCAGATCTGCTCAAATAACCTGGAGCCCTGCTCATCGTAGAAATACTTGGGCGAGATCATCTTTGGAGACTGGTTCAGCCCCGCAATGATTTCGGACAATTCGTCCTTGCTGACAGGGTTTTTCAGGTTGCGGGGCATGAATCTCCGCCCCCGTCACGTGCCAGCCGGAAGCCCAGGACCTGCCAGCGGGCGTCCGGATAGAAAAAACTGCGATAGCTGGCGCGAATATGGTCACTTGCGGTCACGCATGAGCCGCCGCGAACCGTTATCTGGTTGCACATGAACTTTCCGTTGTATTCACCAAGAGAGCCGGCCAGCGGTTTGAAGCCGGGGTAGGGTGCGTATGGCGATGAGGTCCACTCCCAGGTGTCGCCGAAATATTGGTGTGAATGCCCATCGGCTGAAGCTGGGTGCCAGTATCCCGATTCCAACAGATTTCCGGTAACGGCTGCAGGGGCGGCCGCGAGTTCCCATTCAGTTTCTGTTGGCAACCGGCAACCAGCCCAGCGCGCGTAGGCATCGGCTTCGTAATAGCTGACGTGGCAGACCGGAGCATTCGGGTTCAACGACCTTTCACCGCCGAGAGTAAACTCACTTTGCAGGTCTTGGCTCCAGTACAGCGGGCGGTTCCAGGCCCTTTCCTGGATAATGCCCCAGCCATCCGATAGCCATAGATCGGAAGTTTCGTAACCCCCGTCAGCAATGAAATCCGCGAATTCCCGGTTGGTTACCAGCCGTGAACCCAACGCATGCGCTGGAACCAGAAGCTGGTGCTTCGGTGTCTCATTATCGAAATGAAACTCGCTGGTGTCTGCCCCAATCTCCGCCAGCCCGCCCGGATGCTCCAGGAAAGTCAGGTCTGGAACAGGGTGCTTTGGTGGCGTAGAAAGATCCCCATTCACGGCGGGTTTCTGCGGATGAACAGAGAATACGTGCTTGATGTCGGTTAACAGGAGTTCCTGGTGCTGCTGTTCATGGTTAATCCCCAGGATGAGGCGTTGACGGATATCCTCCTCTAACGCACTGGACTCGAGCAAGCGAGCTATCGCTTCATCGACACACTCCCTGTATTGCATTATCTCCTTCACCAGCGGACGGCTCAGCAACCCCCTTTGAGGTCTCGGGTGCATTCTCCCTGCCGTCTGGTAGTAGGAGTTGAACAAGTAGTGATATTGCCCATCAAATACCCGGTAGTCCCGAACGAATGGTACCAATACGAACTGCTCGAAAAACCAGGTCGTGTGCGCGAGGTGCCATTTGGTCGGACTCACTTCCGGCATGCTCTGAACCACGAAATCTTCCAGTTCGAGGCTGGAGCACAGATCAAGCGTTTGATCGCGAATCGCGTGGAAGGCAGAGGGCAGGGCGGCCGTACTCAATACGGTCTGCGCCATTCGACAAACTCCAGGTCGTCGACTGCGACCGGTTCGGAAGTGACCCAAAGCACGAGCCGGTGACCATCACTGAACCAGGGATCTCCGGTTAGATTTCCCTTTGGGTTATCGAACGAAACCTCACCGACTCCTCCAACGTAGCCAAATTTTTCCAGTGCCTGGGCATAGACGAGATTTTCGAGCAGGTATTCCCGGGTCTCATCGACATCCGGATCAATCTTGTGGGTCGTGATCGTTTTCGAAGTGAACCGCACGCCGATATCCCGGCTGATCTGGCCAATGAATACCGGCTCGCCTTCATAAGTCGCGCTGGACATCCAGAGACGCAGGTGATTGCGCTCGTGGATGTTCACCCTAGCTTTCTGGAAAGCCACGTCCTGTGGGCGGCCAAAAACATAAAGTCCGCTGATGGGCGAGTAACGATATTCACCACCGCTAAGAAACGAACCAATGGTTTTCAAGGTCGATGTTCTGGTTACGGTCTCCGTCTCATCCCATCCGGCGCGAATAAACGCAGTATAAATGTCCCTGGGCTTGCCAATGATAACCAGGTTGAGTGGGTCTCCGCTTCCCTTGCCTTTCTTGTCCGTCACACAGCAGGTCATTTTCTCGAATATTTCAATGAGTTGCTGATCGTCAAGGTCAGTCCATTCGTCATCGGCGTAGAGGTTCCGCCAGTCGACGTTGTAATGATCGATATTCAGTCCTGGCACTGGTATGAAGAAAGTGAAGGTGTCGAAATCTCGAATACTCCCGTCAATCGCAGAGCCAATGATATCGACATTGAACGCCTTTGTGCCCTCGTCGAGCTTGGAGAAAATGAAACCGGTGCGGGTTTCGCCGGGTTCTACTGACAACGTGCCCAAGCCTTGCTGTATAAAGAATTCGTCGACAACATTCGTGGGATTTGCAGCGTCTTTTTCTTTGAGATCAGCATTTGCAACCTCAAGGGGCGTGAAGTATTGGGGATCGAGCCCCACGGGCAGGAAATTGACCCCGGTTTCCCTGCTGTTGCTTATTCGCAGCCACACCGGCTGAATACCTTTCTTATATAGCGGCATGCCAAAGAGTTCCCTGGCCTCCTTGGCGCTCGGTACGGCCGCAGTGACTTCTATTCCATTGGCTTGCTGGGACTGGGCCCGGGCTTTCCAGTCGCCCTCCGGCATGGAACTGTCGGGGTGATAGGTGGGGGACGATGCGCAAGCGGCCAGCAAGAGCAGGGCGCCGATGGTCATAAAATTAATGAGGAGCATTCGAACATGGAATTTCATTGTTCTTTACTCCTTATCGTCGCTTGCTTGTCCCAATCGAAGTTTTTGACATCCTGCAGCGCTACAGGGTCCCCGGATAGCCACATGACGATTCTTCCGCCGTCGGTGAAGAAGGCATTGTTATTAAAATCCAGTTTCGGGTTACTCACCGGGACCGCCAGGCCAGTATCTGAATAGGCCACGGCCAGAAGGGTTTGCGAATACCAAAGGTTCTGAAGAAGGAAATTGCGCCCATCATCGATGTCAGGGTCCTGGGCGGCGCCGAAAAAGATTTCATTGATCTTATAACGCTGACCAATAGCATGCTTGATCTGCGCCATCCACACCCCGGTACCATCGTTCCTTAGTGGCGTCAGCCAAAGACTCAATTCATTTCTGTCTGTTGTGAGCGTGCTCCTGCCGCGGCTTTTACGAAACACTGCATCCGGAGGTCTTCCGAATAAATAATTAACATTATTCAGATAGTTATCGTCTTTTTCGTAACTGGTTTCTGACCAACCTGCACGTAGCATGGTTTGCAGGACCTCGATACCGTTTGCCACCAGGACGATATTGACCGGCTGACCTTGTCCGCTACCTTCACGGTTGGTCGTGCAGCACGGTAATTCACGCAATTCAGTGCGCAACTGCTCGATGCTCACGTCTCGAATTGAATCCTTGTCATAAAGGTTTTTCCAGTCAACTGTCGCATGATCTGGCACGAAGCCCGGCACGTTGACAAAAAAGGTAAATTCCTCATAGACCGGTTTTCCGGTGCCGGAGTAAAACACATCGACATTAAAACTTTTGGTGCCAGTATTAGCATGCGTATAAATAAAACCTGATCGCGTTTCACCAGCAGGGATCAGGCGAGGCATGGCTGTATCCATCAAGTGCCTCTCCATGTCCTGCCATCCTTGCTTGGAGAATTGCTTTTTGTGCATGTATGCAACTTCCAGTGGTGAAAAGTACTCCCGATCCACGCTGACGTGCACGAAACGCGCGCGGTTAGGGCTGTTGTTGGTGATTTCCAGCCACACGGGTTGAATTCCGCGTTTATAGATGGGAAAGCCCAGAATCTGTTCAGCTTCTTCCATACTCGGAACAGATGCTCTGACCTGGATAGCGTCTTGCTGCTTGGTCACCGCTCGTTGCTTTAATCCGAAGTTTTCCAGCGACTCGTAGCGATAGGGCGCCGTGGAGCATGCCGTCGACAAGACGAGGAACAGGCCGAGTATAATCAGCTGATCCCATCTTCTATTTAACATAATATACATTATACGCAATTATATCCGGAACATTAGAATGGAACTTCAGGCAGCTTCCTCGGAACCCCCTTCCGTTAGTGCTTCCCTGCCTTCTCCATCGGTAATCCAGAATATGTACAACTGGTACCCAAGCGCCAGGATGACGGCGCCAATAAACAAACCAATAATTCCGGCAGTGATCATTCCACCAATAGCGCCCAGCAGTATGACGAGCATGGGAACGTCCACACCGCGTCCCAGTAACAGGGGCTTCAGGAACGTGTCGCTGATACCGACTAACACGGAATAAACGAGGAAGATGGTGGCGGGCACTGGCTCGGCGACGGAAAATACCCACAACGCGATCGGCACCAGGATGAGGGTTGGAGGTAATTGCGCGATGCACAAAAATAAAATAATCATGGCCCATATACCGGCACCCGGTACATCCATTACGACCAACCCAATAGTCGCGAGCGCAGTTTGAATGAAAGCCACGCCGAGAACACCCTTGGCTACGCTGCGTATCGTGGCTACCGTAAGGTCAGCAAAATTCGCGCCTTTGTCACCCGCAAGCCGCCGGCCTATTCGCTTGGTAGCCTCGTAGCTTGCATCGGCGGACAACATCAATGCACCTGAGATCAAAATGGACACGATGAAACCCAGCAGGCCCATCGTGGTGCCGGCAATTTTCTTGAGCAGCCAACTGCTAAAGCTTTTGACCTGGTCATGATACTTGTGAAGTGTTGCTTCAATATTAGTTGAAGCCTCACCCCATACGCTGTACAACCGTTCTCCAACCAGCGGCCATTCGGCCACTTTTTCATTGGGCGGCGGAACCTTCAGGCTGCCCTCTTCAAGCGATTGTGCAAGGTTTTGAGCGGTCTCGATACTGGAACCGGTAAGCGACCAGGCCGGTATGATCAGGATGGACAGGAAAACGATTATGATAATCATTACCGAGAGTTTTTCCTTATTCCCCAGCGCTCCGGCAAGTTTCCTGTGGAGAGGATAAAGCGCGACTGCAATGACTGCTGCCCAAGTCACCAGGCCGATGAAAGGTTTTATGATCGCGATACACCATGCGGCCAACAGAAACAGAAGGCCGATCTGTATCGCCGCTGCTGTCGCGTTCTTGGTGAAAAGCTGGGTAGACATGGCTGAAGGGGTGTCTGACATGATGGTCTCTCCGTTTTTCTTCTGTCAAATTTTCATTCAATCACGACTGGCGTTTCACTTCCAGCGCTATGCCTTTTCTTCCGGCCAGCCACATGAGAACACAGAACCCAACTAGAAGAGGCGCACAAGCGAGAAGCACCCCTTTCCACTGCCAATGAAACAGAAACCAGCCAGAACTCAATGAAGCGATTGCCTGGATCGAAAACACGAGGAAATCATTACCGGATTGAACCCGAAACCTCTCTTCCGGACGGTAACCCAGTGGCAGCAGATTGGTGCCGCTCAGAAATAGGAAATTCCACCCTACTCCCAGCAGGATCAATGCCAGCCAGAAGTTCAGGAATTCGGTGTTCAGCGCTGCAATACCAAGGCAGATAACATAGACCATCACGCCAGACCACAGCATGCCTTTGTAGCCAATTTTTTCACAAAACCAGGCAAACACCAGCGACGGAAGATACATGGCTGCAATATGGGATTGAATGACAAACTTGGTCGCCTCCAGGCTGTGGCCGGAGTGCGTGTGCATGCTGATGGGGGTGGCGGTCATGATGAAGCTCATGATTCCGTAACCCAGTGCTGCCGCGCTGACCGCCATGATGATGACGGGTGAGCGCAGAATCTCCAACAGCGGCCGGCCCGAAGAAGATTGGGCAGATTGCTTGATCTCGGTGTCACGGTAGAAACTGATGATCGAAAGACCCGCTACATAGCTTCCAGTCAGCAGCAGGAAAGAACCGGCGTACTCGGTTGCCAGCAGTTCCCTGCCCCGCACCGCCAACTCGGGACCGACGAACGCGGCCAGTATGCCGCCCAGCAGCAGAAAGGAAGTGGCTTTCGCTGACTGCTCCGGCGGTACCGATTCCAGTGCGGCAAAACGGTACTGGTGCCCCGCTGCACCCGCCCAGCCCATCATGAACGCCGCAAGGCAAAACGCGGAGAAGGAGTCGCTGAGCAAACTTTGCATCGCAGTCAGCGCCGCCGCAATTGCAATGAATCCGTAGGCAATGAAGACGCGGCGCCTGCCGAACTTGTCGAGTAGTTTTCCGGTTGGAAGAGTGGAACTGGCGACGCCGACCACGACCAGTGCAATGGGTAGTGTCGCCAGGTCCGTGGAAGGCGCGAAATCAGTCCCGATGATACCGGCCAGCAACACCATCATCGAGGTGCCGGCCATCATCAGGGAGTAAGCGATCATCAACCGCCAGACCATTCCTGGCAGGTGTTTCACTCTCTCAGCACTCGCACCATCAATCTAAATCCGGGTCGCCGAGCAAAAGAAGGCAGTATTTGTTACCGCGAATAACCCGCCCTACCAGGCAAAAGTCATTGCCACGACCGGGCCACTATAGGTCAGGTCCAGCCTGCCCCGCCAGTCATCTTTTTCCGCCCCGCCGTTCAGGTTGAAGTACTGCCAGTAAAGATCAAATCCAACGTGGCGCCAGGCCTGGAAATTGACCCCGACCGTCGTGTTCCACAGCGTCCCGTCGTAGTCGCCGATATCCGCGCTGATCCAGTCCACCCGCGCATGCAGCAGCCAGCGCTTGGCCGGGGAAAAGTTGTACCAGGCCCCGATGTTGGGCAAGACCTGGCTTCCGCCGACCTCGTCTCGTTTGAACTCGAAATCTTCTTCGTTAACCGCGATATCGCCTTCGATGTAAATATCGATGTCAATATTATGAATACCCACGCCTACACCGAAATCATGCCGGTCGTTCTTGATCCAGCTCCTCCCCACCATCAGGCGTGCGATACTCATTTTCACTCCGGCGCCTACCAGGGAGCCTTCGCGGAAAGTGTCACCGTCCCACTCGATGTCCTTCGTTAAAACCGCTTCACCCTTGGCGCTGTTGGTGAAATACTGCCCGAACAGCGACCATTTTCTTTGCCCGCCGAACTTCCAGCGCAATTGCCCGTTCCACAGGGTGTTGTGACCGGAGACGCCCAGGCTGTCTTCAAAGTCGATGTAGTCCCCGTCGTCGCCAGGATCCGTTCCATCCGCCTCGGCCTTGAAGGAATTACTGGACCTCATCCAGCCGATCGAAGCGGTGAAATTATCGGAAAGTGCTGGGTGGTAATCGTAATCCTGGGCCAGCAGGGGAGCAGTTACAGTCATCAGCAGCAATGCCACCAGGCAGCAGTAACATAATCTTGTCATTTCAGTCTCCGGACGTAGTTTCCTCTCACCAATATTCTAACCCAGCCGTTTGATTGAAATCGTAGCTTTTTAAATCTGTTTAATGATGCTGGTGGCCCGCTTCCCCGGCCGGGCCCATGGCGCCCCACATCATCAGAATGGTCCAGATCGCCAGCACGACCAGGGCAAAACCAATCAGCCTGCGAACCGTGCGATCTTCGAGAAACGAGGCGAGTGCCGGCGCGGCGGCGGTCAGGCCCAGCATGGCAGGCAGGGTGCCGGCGCCGAATGCCAGCATCGTGAACGCGCCGCTCATGGCGTTTGCGGTGGATGCCGCCGTCATCAACACCGAATACACCAGCCCACAGGGAATCAGCCCCCAACAGGCGCCCAGCGTTATTCGGCCCAGCGCGTCCTGGCGGTTGCTTGCCCTCATGGCCAGGGGCATGATCTTCTTCCATAGCCCCGCCCCGCCCCGCTCGATAAATTCTAAGCCGCGGAAATTGAACAGGAACTTAAGGCCAATCATCATGATCATGATGGCGGTCAACAACCGCAGCCACCGGGCTATGGGCATCAGGCCGGAGACTCCACCCAGCACAGCAGCGGCTGCCAGGCCTAATACCGCGTAGCTGCCCAGTCGAGCCAGGTTGAACTGCAGCGCAGGCACTACTGCCCTGCCCTTCGACATGGCGCCCAGGCCTGCGGCAATGCCGCCGCACATGCCAAAACAATGTCCGCTACCCAGTAATCCGGCAAGGAAAGCCGTGGTCAGAACGGCAGGGTCCATCCAGCCTGTTTCTGGAGTCATTTTTTCTCTTCCTCCTTGTCATCATCGGGGTGTGGCGGGGGTTTCTGGTCGTCGTCCAGAACCACGCTCCAGCCGTGTGATTCGAGATCGTCGAACTGGCCGGAACGAATCGCCCAGACGAGGGCCCAGACGGCGACCGCCAATAGCATCAACGCCAGTGGAATAAGGACATAAAGCATATTCATAAGGCAGGATTCTCCGTGTTCCTTTTGACCAGCCGCGAAGCATTGGCGACTACCAACAACGAGCTCAGCGACATCCCCAGGGCAGCCATCCAGGGTTTGAGCATGCCTGACACCGCCAGTGGCATGACCGAGGCGTTATACATGACCGCCCAGGTCAGGTTTTGCCTGACCAGTTCGCGGGTCCGCCGGGCAGCATGAATGGCCTTGTTCACAAGTTCCAGCGACTCCGATGTCAGGATCATGTCGGCGGCGCTGTTGGCCAGTTCGGCGCCGCCCTTGACGGTCATCGAAACGTCTGCGGCGGCAAGCACCGGGGCGTCATTGACACCGTCACCGACCATCAGCACATGCTTGCCGGAATTGCGCAATTCCTCGAGGCGGGCCAGCTTCATTTCGGGCGTTTGCCGGGCGGCCCGGTCGCTGATCTGCAAGCGGTCAGCGACGCGGTCGACTGCTTTGCGACTGTCTCCGGAAAGCACGGCCAGTTCAAGCCCTTGTCGTTTCAGCTGCTGAATCGTGAATTCCGCATCCGGGCGCAAGGAGTCCTGTAACTCAAAACGCGCCACCCAACCTTGATCATCCGCCAGCCAGATGCTGTCATCATTGTCCGTTGCTGCAGCGGAGGGGTTCGGAACGAAGCCGGCTTTACCAATCTTCCATGCAGCCCCTGCAATGAGACCTGAAACCCCGCTGGCTGAATGTATGGTAATTTTTTCGGCGACGAGGGGCTTGTTGGCTCCAGTCCCATTCTCCGCTCCATCCCATCGAAATGCACCGGCGATGGGATGCGCCGAAGCGATTTCCAAAGCTGCCGCGATTCGCAGGGCCCGCTGCTCACTGATCTCCGGCCGCTGTGGATTGATCTGGATCGCGACAACTTCAGGCTGTCCGCTGGTCAAAGTGCCGGTCTTGTCGAAGATCACGGTGTCCGTTTGCGTTAGCGCTGGCAGTGCTTCTCCGCGTGTCAGCAGGATGCCTTCGTCCAGCAGGCGGCGGCTGGCGGCTGCATAGACCACCGGTAAGGCCAGGGAAAGCGCACAGGGACAGCTTGCCACCAGCACCGAAAGCATGGCAGCGAAAGCGCGGCCAGGATCCACGAGTTGCCATCCCAGCCAGGTCCCGCCGGCAATGACCAGGACCGCAACGATAAACACCGGCACCAGCCACACAGGCATGACGTTGCTCGAAGGCCGTCTTGACTGGGCGAGCAATAACAGGCGCCCCAATGCCGAAACAGTCGTTTCCTGGCCACTTGCCGTAACGGTCATTTCCACCGGCTGGGACAAGTTGATCGTCCCGGCGATCACGAGATCGCCGGCGCCTCTTGCTACCGGGCGCGATTCACCGGTGAGCAGTGCCTCATCGACCTCGGTAGCGCCGCTGTCTAATGCCCCGTCTGCAGGAAAACTTTCGCCGGCCCTCACCAGCACCCGGTCGCCATCAGCCAGGTCACTGGCCGGAATGGTTTCTCGTCCATCGTCGGTCAGCCGTTCAGCCCATTCCGGCAGCAAGCGTGCCAGGGCCGCCCCCGCCTGCAGGTTTCGATGCCTCAGCATCATCTCGATGTGCCTTCCCAGCGATAAAAAGAAGATAAACATGACCACCGAATCGAACCAGACCTCACCTTTGCCGGTGAAGAAGTTGTAGCAGCTCGCGATAAATGCCAGGCTGATCGCGAGTGCGACCGGCACATCCATACCTGGGCTTCCGGCCTTCAGACTCCGGAAGGCGCCTTCGAAAAAAATCCTGCCGGAATAGATCAGCACCGGTAAGGTAACCATCAGGCTGACCCATTCGAGAAAACTACGTTCTGCAACGGCAATACCGAAGGCGTCACCGGCATACAGGCCCACCGCGTACATCATCACCTGCATCATCCCCAGGCCGGCCACACCCAAACGCTTCATGGAATTGCGGCGCTCTTCCTGGCGTCCCTGTTCTTCCGCGCTGGCCAGTGGCAGGTGGGGTTTGTAACCCAGTTCCATCAACGCAGCGGCGAGACCGCTCAGGTGGTTGTCGTCAGGCCGCCAGATGATTCGTGTATAGCCGGTGGCCGTATCCACCTGAACGGAATCGACACCGGGTTTGTTTTCAACATGGCTGCGAATCAGCCAGGCGCAGGCGGCACAGCGAATGCCTTCTGTTTGCAGTAGCAGGTCCCGCTTACCATCGGCCAACTCGGCGCCCCAAAGCGATTGCCGATCATCGCAACCGCGCCAGGCCTCGATGTCCTTTTCAAGGTCTTCTTCGGCTTTACGGCCCAGGTCCTGGCGGAATTGGTAGTAGCGGCCCAGCCCGGAGCTGAAAATCAGTTCAGCAACGGCCTGGCAGCCGGAGCAGCAGACGGGTTTTTGCTGTCCGTCACGCAGGACGAACAGAGATACACCATCAGGGACAGGTTCACCGCAGTGGAAACAGGCGCTCTCAGTGCGCTCCATCATCCGGGTCCCCCGACGTATCCGGATCGGTTGGCCCTTCCTCGGATGGATCCTGGGCACGAAACTCTGCTTTCATTTCGTTGTACTGCTGATCATCCACAACCAGGTAGTCGGGGTTGGAGATGGCCAGATAAAGCGTGGTCATGCCCATAATCACCGCCGCCAGTGGAATGGCGATGGCCACCCATGGCCAGGGCTCGCGGTACCAGGGTTTGTTGGAGCTTTGATTCATGTCTAGTTTCCGAAGTCCATTGGCATCAGCGCCTTGGCGGTAGTTTCTATCCTGATTGAAGGATCATCCTGCGACTGGAACTCGATGTCCAGCGTTTGCACACCTTGACCGGCAGATCGCGGTATTCTGAGCCGGACCGATACGCCAAGGACTTCCTCGGCCTGCAGGGACAGAGGCTTGTCCATGTCAATTTCCACGGCATCGTTGTTCAGAACCCTCATATCATAACGGTGTGGAGCATTGTCCATGTTGGTAATTTTCAGCGTGTACACATTCTCCACCAGGTTTCCTGGCAATTCCCGGTACAACGCATTCCGGTCGCGGATCAGGTCAGCGCGCAACGGCACACGATGGGTCATCGACCAGATCGTGCCTCCAAGAATGGCGATCAATAACACGCCATAAATAATGATCCTGGGCCGAATGACATGCTTTGTCTTGTGCTTCAGCGAATGTTCGGTCGTGTAACGAATCAAGCCGCGGGGGTATTCCATCTTGTCCATGACCTGGTCGCAGACATCAATACAGGCAGCGCAGGCGATGCACTCGTACTGAAGACCATTTCTGATATCGATGCCGGTTGGGCAGACCTGCACACAAAGCGTACAGTTGATGCAGTCTCCGAGGCCTTTTTCGGCTGGATTATCTTTCTTGCGCCGTCCTCCCCTGGGCTCGCCCCGTTCCGGATCGTAGGAGATAATCAGCGTATCCTTGTCGAACATCGCGCTCTGGAAACGGGCATAAGGACACATGTATTTGCAAACCTGCTCACGCAGAAAGCCCGCGTTTCCATAGGTTGCAAAACTGTAGAAGACGATCCAGAACGTTTCCCAGGGGCCCAGCGACAGGCTGGCGATATTGGCTCCCAGTTCGCGAATCGGCGAAAAGAAGCCGACGAAGGTAAATCCCGTCCAGGCCGCGAAGAGTATCCACAAAGCCTGCTTCGCCGACTTGCGCATGATCTTGTCAGCGGTCCACGGGGCCTTGTCCAGTTTCATCCGCTTGGCGCGATCACCTTCTACCCATTGTTCGATCCACATGAAGGTTTCTGTCCAGACTGTTTGTGGACAGGCGAATCCACACCACAGGCGGCCCGCCAGGGCGGTGAAAAAGAACAGCGAGAGCCCGGCTGTAATCATCAGCAAAGCCAGGTAGACGAAATCCTGCGGCCAGAAAGTCAGCCCCAGGATATAGAATTTGCGCGCTGGCAAATCGAACAAAACGGCTTGATTGCCATTGATATTAAGCCACGGCAGTACATAGTAAAGGCCGAGCAGCACCCATACCGCGATCACGCGCAGACGCGCGAAGGTACCCTTTACCTGGCGCGCATAAATCTTCGGTTCTTTACGATAAAGGGATTCTCCTGCACCCGGCTTTTCCGGAGCGGAATCCTGCTTCACTTGAAATCTCCGATATCGAGGTCAGGGTTTTCTTCTTCCGGGGAACGGATTTCGGGCGGAGGTCTGCGGCCCGTGCCACTGGCATGGCCGCTTTTGGGCCCGGTCCTGATCATGAAAATCGTCAGTCCGCTGGCGATCAGGCTGACCAGGAACAGGAACAGGAAGCCCAGGCTGTACGCGAGGCGCCTGCCCATCTCCCAGGGCAGGACCCAGGCGTCATTCAGTGCATCTGGATCCAGCACCGCGAATATGACGAAAGTACCGACGCAGGCAGACAGGAAGGCAATCCACAACGCGATTCCCAGGTCACGCTTGCCCCTGCTCCATCGCCCGGGCAGTGACTGGGAAGTGTCATTCATCGGCACTGCTTCCCGTTACCCGCTGCGGGGCTCACTCATGAACCTGACATTCTTTTTACATAGGCCGCGAGCAGGCGACTGTGGATTTCGCTCAGCTGGCTTCCAAACGCAGGCATTCTGCCATTACGTCCCTTGAGCAGGGTCAGTTCGATATCCTCCGGATTACCACCGTACAGCCAGATGTCATCGGTCAGATTGGGCGAACCCAGTAGTGGATTCCCCTTGGCGTCCTGTCCATGACAGGCAGCACAGACCATGAACTTCGTCTTACCGGCTGCGGCCAGTTCCGCATCAGCCTTTTGCCCTGCAATCTGCTGCACGTAGGCAACCATCTCTCTGATACCAGCCTCTCCCAGGATTGCATCGTGTGGAGGCATGACGGCCATTCTCCCGGCATTGATACTGGTTAGAATGTCATCATAAGAACCACCCCACTGCCAGTCATTGTCCGCAAGGTTGGGAAAACCCTTGGCGCCCCTGCCGTCAGAACCGTGGCACATGGCGCAGTTGTTGCCAAACAGCCGACCAGCGGTGTCCATGGCTTCAACGTCAGCCATCAGGGCGTCACCATCCATATCCTGGAAGCGCGCGAATATGACTTTCTGGACCTCCCCGGCCTGCGCAATCTCTGCGTCATACTGTTCGATCTGCGTCCAGCCTTTGATTCCGGCAAAGTTTCCCAGCCCCGGGAAAAGTACCAGGTACACCAATGCGAAGACGATGGTGATGTTAAACAGGTGCAACCACCACCTCGGCAGTGGGGTGTTCAGCTCTCGCAAATCCTCGTCCCAAACGTGGCCGGTTGAACCATCGTCATCGTCCGAGCGATCTGAGACGCCCTTGGTCCAGTGCAACAACCACCAGCAGGCCAGGATGCTGCCGACGGAGATGATAATTACGAACCAGTTCCAGAATGAATTCAGCATGGATTACTCCTTGGACCTTTCTTCTTTGCTGTCGATTTGTGGCACCTGGCCATCGTCTTCTTCGAGTGGCAGCATGCTTGCCTGGTGAAATACCTCTTTCCGGTTGCGACTCCAGGCCCAGGCCCAGATACCGGCAAACGCTAGGATCATCAGGATCAGCACCACTCCCCTAACCAGATTTGAGTCAAAAAATTCCAACATTCGACTATCGTTTCGCTCAGCGTCCGCTGCGGGTCAATCCAAGACCCTGCAGGTAAGCGACAAGCGCTTCCATCTCGGTCTTGCCTTCCACGGCAGCGGCCGCCACAGCAATTTCCTCATCAGTGTACGGATCACCCAGCGTTTGCAGGACGGACAGCTTGCGCTGGATGAGTTCGCCGTCAACCGTGGCTTCCAGCAGCCAGGGATAGCCGGGCATGTTGGATTCGGGCACGACATCCCGCGGATTGATCAGGTGTATGACGTGCCAGTCGTCGCTGTAACGCCCGCCAACCCGAGCCAGATCAGGACCGGTCCGCTTGGAGCCCCACTGGAACGGGCGGTCATAAACAGACTCGCCAGCCACTGAGAATGGCCCATAACGTTCTGTTTCGCTTCGGAATGGCCGGATCATCTGGGAGTGACAGTTGTAACAGCCTTCCCTGACGTAGATATCGCGGCCCGCCAGCTGTAATGGCGGATAAGGCTTGATTCCTTCAGAAGGTGTGCGCACCTGGTCCTGGAAAATCAACGGTAGAATCTCAACCAGGCCGCCAAGGCTGACCGCTATAACAATGAAAACCGACATCAGGATGATGTTCTTTTCTAGTCTTTTGTGACCTTTGCTCATGCGTGCTCTCCCCAGATAGCAGGTTCTGCAGCTTTGAATTCAGGCGCTTTTGACTGTGCCAGAGTCTTGAACGTATTCCACGCCATGATAAACATGCCGGCCAGGAATAGCGTGCCACCCAACAGGCGAATCACGTAGTAAGGTTTGGTCGCGGCGATCGTTTCGATGAAGGTGTAGGTCAAGGTGCCGTCTTCATTGAAAGCACGCCACATCAGGCCCTGCATGACGCCGGCAATCCACATCGAAGCGATGTAAAGCACGATACCGATGGTGGCGATCCAGAAATGAGCGTCCACCGCCTTGACACTGTACATGACCTTCTTTCCCATCAGGCGCGGAGTCAGGCTGTAGAGTGATCCGATCGTCATCATGGCCACCCAGCCCAATGCACCAGAGTGGACGTGTCCAATCGTCCAGTCGGTGTAATGGCTCAGAGCGTTGACCGTCTTGATCGACATCATCGGGCCTTCAAAGGTCGACATACCATAGAAACTCAATGCGACGATCATGAACTTCAGCACCGGGTCGGTGCGCAATTTGTGCCAGTGGCCCGACAGGGTCATGACACCGTTGATCATGCCGCCCCAGCTCGGCGCCAGCAGAATCAGCGAGAACACCATACCCAGTGACTGAACCCAGTCAGGTAGGGCCGTGTAATGCAGGTGATGCGGTCCTGCCCACATGTAAATGGCGATCAGCGCCCAGAAATGTACGATCGAAAGGCGATAGGAATAGACTGGACCTTCCGCCTGTTTCGGCACGAAGTAATACATCATCGCAAGGAAACCGGCGGTCAGGAAAAAGCCGACCGCGTTATGCCCATACCACCACTGAACCATCGCATCTACAGCCCCGGTATAGACCTCGTAGGACTTGGTCATGGTTACCGGCAGCGACAGGTTGTTGACTATGTGCAGCAACGCAATCGTAATTATGAAAGCGGCGTAAAACCAGTTGGCCACATAAATGTGGCTGACTCTTCGCTTGATGATCGTACCGAAAAACACCACTGCGTAGGCGACCCACACCACCGTGATCAGGATGTCGATAGGCCATTCGAGTTCGGCATATTCCTTGCCTTGCGTCCAACCCAGGGGCAGAGATATGGCAGCCGCTAGAATCACCAGTTGCCAGCCCCAGAACACGAAAGAAGCGAGCCCCCCGGCAAACAGCCGCACGTGGCAGGTCCGCTGCACCACGTAAAAAGAGGTTCCAATCAGAGCCGAGCCGCCGAAGGCGAAAATTACTGCGTTGGTGTGCAGCGGGCGGAGCCTGCTGTACGTCAGCCAGGGAATATCGAAATTCAACACAGGCAGCCACAACTGGGCGGCAATAATCACACCAACCAGCATGCCTACTATGCCCCAGATCACAGTCATGACGACAAACTGCCGCACCACTTTATCGTTGTAGGTCATATCAATTTTCCAGTAGTTCAGTCATTAACTTCAGTGCGCCTTAAAAAAACCCGGCCGCTTGGGCCGGATTTCATCCACTCAGGATTTTGCCACCCAGGCGTTGCACCAGCCCAACCCCCGCACGGGGCGGTTTTGGAAAATACTGCATGGTGCTATTTCATCGTCGACCTTGCCGGCGTATAAGGCGCAGTTATTACAAAACTGGCTTGCACCCGCTTCACCGGCACGCTTGGGGAATTTCGCGGTATCAACCGTCGTGGCATCCGTCACATATCCCATGGCCTGCGCCAACGGTTCATCGACAGTGACTTCATCGTCAGCCAGAAGCTGAATCGGAATTGCTGAGAGCGCCAGGGCGCCACCACTGGCCTTCATGCCGAGCTTGAGAAAGTTTCGGCGATTAATCAATTTAGTGTTTTTCACATTTGCCTCCGGAAGCAGTGCTTTGTCGTACAAAATTAAACAAGTGTTTCATTCTGCCTTGACTTGAGTCGCAGGAGCAAATCCAACAGCCTGGATTGCGGAAACGGCTTGTCCAGAAAATCCAGTGCGCCCTGGCGGATCAGGTCTACCGCTCCCTGTAAAGGCAGGTCATGACCGGTAAAAATGACGGGAAGTCCTTTGCCCGAGCACAGTTCCAGAATCTCCTGCGGTGAACACCCGGGCAAACTCGATTCACTGACAACTGCAATGACATCGCGCGAGTTGTCGAGATTCTCCAGCTCCTCACATCCATCCATGACCTTTACCTGCCAGCCATCTTCCTCCAGTAGTACCGTTAAGGCGTCCCGAACCGAGGCATCTGGCTCAATAAGAACCACGATCCTATTGTTGTTTTCTTCTTTAATTCCTCGGTCCCCTGATCGTTCCATAACTAAACAGGCTGCCACCCAGGCGCTTGCAAAATGCTAACGGCAACGCCTCGCATAACCATCAGGGAAACTACGTAATTTTAAAATGATCCGGGTCAGGCGGAGGACAATTCTTCAGGATTCCAGGCTTGTTACCATTTTAACGAGAGCAGGTAATGAGTCTGCCCTCATCTTTTCCATGACATGTGCGCGATGTATTTCCACCGTCCTGGGACTGATCCCCAATGATTCGGCGATGCTCTTGTTCGGCAATCCATCCGCCATCAGCTTCATGACATCCTGTTCCCTTGGCGTACAAGAGTCCACCCGCAGTTGCAGATTTCTGAGCTCTTCCAGCTTTTTACGATCTTGCTGGAACTGCCTGATCGCCGCTTTGACCTTTTTGATCAGTTCTCCTTCCCGGAACGGTTTCGCCAGGAAATCGAAAGCGCCCTGCTTGATCGCAGAGACAGCCAATGGAATATCGCCATGGCCGGTAATAAAAATGACCGGAAATGGCAGGTGCTGCTTTTTCAGAATTCTGAACAATTCAGGCCCGTCGGTTCCGGGCATCCTGATATCCAGCAGCATGCAGGTACATTTTGGTTTTTCGCCAGCCGACCGGTAGGCGTCCGCAGATTCGTACACGACACTTTGCAGGCCTTCTGAATACAACAGCAATCTCAAGGCTTCCCGGATAGCCTCGTCATCGTCCACGATGCAAACAAGCGGTTCCTGCATAACGGTATCAGCCTATAAGTTCTAGCGGCAATGATAGCGTAAATGTACTGCCTCCCTGCGTCGATTCTGCAAAAGTCAAGCTGCCGCCATGGGCGCCTGCAATGGTTTTGCAAATGGACAGGCCCAGTCCAACACCCTTGGGCTTGGTCGTGAAGAAAGATTCAAACAGCTGCTTACGAAATTCCTCCCGCACGCCTGGACCATTATCTGAAACGGAAATCGTCACGTCGGAAGGCCGCTTCATGACGCGAATTTCTATCCGGCCATCGGGCGAGCCCGCCTCTGAAATGGCGTCAATGCTGTTCTTGATCAGATTGACTATGATCTGCTGAATGTGAATTTCATCAACATACAATTCGCCGGCGGTTTCAAGTGGGTAAAAACTCAGCTCAATATTGCTTTTTTTTACTTCATATTCAAATAGTAATAGAGTATTTTTTATTATTTGGTTTATGTCATGTTGACCTTTACTTACGGTGCCGCTGCGGACCAGCTTACGCAATCGCTGAACGACCGCTGCGGCCCGCCGGGACTGCTCGGCAATTCGTTCACAAATCGAATCTATCTCGCTGGTGGCATCGGCAGGATTTCGGTTGATCATCCGCTTCCCGGCATCTGCATAGGCCGCAATGGCCGTCAGCGGCTGATTGATTTCATGTGCTATACCGGCCGTCAATTCTCCGAGAATAACAAGGCGATCGGCGTGCAATAGTTGTTCTTCGAGTTCGCGCACTTTCTCGCGGCTGGCCTGGACATCACTCAGGTCCCTGATAATGCCAACATATCGCCTCGCCTTTTGCCTCGTGGTTTCACCCACCGACAGGAACATCGGGAAAGTATCCCCATTCTTTTTCAAGCCGGTTACTTCCCGGCCCCCTCCAATGATCGAGCGCTTGCCTGTCCGCATGTACCGACTGAGGTAGGCGTCATGATTTCCACGATCCGGTTCCGGCATCAGTTGCTTTATGTTCCCTCCGGAGATTTCCGTCTCGGTGTAGCCGAATATCCGTTCCGCCGCCTGGTTGAAGCGCAATACAGTGCCGACCTCGTCAATAATGATGATGCCATCTACTGCTGCTTCAAGCAGCGCATCGAACGCATTGCCGGCTTCCCGCGTACCTTCTTTGGCGGTCACCAGATCATCCTTTGGGCCTGTGAAGAAGGAGTTCTCATTTGCAGAAATACCAATAGTCTCCGGTACTCGTCGGGATCGTTCGCAGATGCGAAAATGACGAAAAACTGTTTTCCATTTTGTTTCGCAGGATGGACGGCCAGGGAACAGAGCCAACGGCTGACCCATTGATTTCGGGTCAATGTTCCGAAAATCCGGTTGTTGCCGTCGGCAAAAAACAGGGTCGTGCCGTCACGGAAGACGCGGACGCGGCCTGTCGTCCGGCGATCCTTGACCCGTTTTGTGGTCAGGATGGCTGCACAGGCGAGCAGGCAGATTAAAACGAACTTCCAGATCCAGCCAGCGGGTGAGATCAGGATGGCCAGAACTCCCAGGCCTGAGGCCAGGGCATGCAGCCACCAGCCCCATTGTGTCATGCCGGCACGAAGTTCGAGATAGTCAGCCCGGGCCACTGCTGATCCTCATCACAAGTTTCCAATACCGTTCATCCGCCTCTGCCGGATGCTGAAACCAGTCCCACAATTGATCGTCTTCGCAGGCCAGCATCGCCTCAAATTCCGGCCACGAACCCGCGCTTAAAGAGAACTCATTTTCAAGGATGAATCGCTCCAGCAGGATGTCCAGTTCTTTCATGCCGCGACGGCAAAGCCATTTCAACTTGCTGACGCGTTCAAATCCTGCCATAACCCCGGGCCGGCTCAGATTCCCCTGCGGGTCATCAGCATCTTTTTCGTTTCGGCAATGGCCTTGGCAGGGTTGAGACCCTTGGGACAGGTCTTGGTGCAGTTCATGATCGTGTGACATCGATACAGGCGGAACGGATCTTCCAGGTCATCGAGCCGTTCACCGGTTGCTTCGTCCCGGGAATCCGCCAGCCACCGATAAGCCTGCAGCAGAATGGCCGGACCCAGGTAGCGGTCGCCGTTCCACCAGTAACTGGGACAGGACGTTGAGCAACAGGCGCAAAGGATGCACTCATACAGACCGTCAAGCTTTTCCCGGTCCTGTTTGGATTGCAGCCGTTCGCGATCCGGCGGTGTGGTGCTTTGGGTGCGAATCCACGGCTTGATCGTGGCGTATTGTGCGTAAAAGTGAGACAGGTCGGGGACAATGTCCTTGACCACCGGCAAATGTGGCAAGGGATTGATTTTCACATCACCCCTGATCTCGGCAATCGGCTTGGTGCAGGCCAGTGTATTGGTGCCATCAATATTCATTGCACAGGACCCACAAATGCCTTCGCGACAGGAGCGCCGGAACGTCAGCGTGGGGTCAATCTCATTCTTGATCTTGATGATCGCGTCCAGGACCATGGGGCCACAGCTGTCCAGGTCAACCTCGAAAAGGTCGATGGTCGGATTACTGTCATCATCCGGACTCCATCGATACACGCGGAACACCTTGACATTGGTCGCCCCGGCGGGCGCCTTGAAAGTCTTCCCTTTGCCGATTCTCGAATGCCTGGGTAGTTGAAATTCAGCCATGTCAGTAAACCCTCGCCTTGGGTGGGACAACCTCGACATCGTCCGTAAGCGTGTACATATGCACCGGTCGGTAATCCAGCGTTACATTGCCTGCCTGGTCCATCCAGGACAACGTGTGCTTGTGCCAGTTTTCATCGTCGCGGTCGGGATAGTCCTCGCGCGCATGCGCCCCGCGGCTTTCCTTGCGGTTTTCAGCCGATTTCATGGTCGCGACCGCGCAACCCAGCAGGTTTCTGAGTTCCAGCGTTTCCACCAGGTCAGAGTTCCAGATCAAGGAGCGATCGGTGACCCCAACCTGCGTAAAGTCGCCATAAACCCCGCTGATCAACTGGCTGCCCTCTTCGAGCACCTCGCCGGTCCGAAATACCGCTGCGTTGTTCTGCATCACTGACTGCATTTCGCTGCGGATATCTGCGGTGCTGTTCGGTCCGTCCGCGTACCGCAGGCCATCGAAATCGCTAATCAGTGCGTCAATAACCGGTTGCGGCAATTCCGGATGCCGGGCGCCCGGCTCAATGACTTCGGAACACTTCTGGGCAACGGCCCTGCCAAATACGATCAGGTCCAGCAGCGAATTCGAACCGAGACGATTGGCGCCATGAACCGAAACACAGGCAGCTTCACCAATGGCGAACAACCCGGGAACCACCGTATCAGGGTCGCCGTCCTCTAGAGTCACAACTTCACCCATGTAATTGGTAGGAATTCCGCCCATGTTGTAGTGCACGGTCGGAAGAACCGGGATGGGTTCGGTCGTCGTATCCACTCCTGCGAAAATTTTTGCGCTCTCGGAGATACCGGGCAACCGCTCATTGATCACATCCGCGCCCAGGTGCTGAAGGTTCAGGAAAATATGATCCTTTTTCGGTCCAACCCCCCTGCCCTCGCGGATCTCGATGGTCATGGAACGACTGACGACATCGCGTGACGCCAGGTCCTTGGCATTTGGCGCGTAGCGCTCCATGAAGCGTTCGCCTTCGGAATTGGTCAGGAAGCCGCCCTCGCCACGCACGCCCTCGGTAATCAGGCACCCTGCCCCATAGATTCCGGTGGGGTGAAACTGCACGAACTCCATGTCCTGCAGAGGCAAGCCCGCTCGCAACACCATGCCGTTTCCGTCACCGGTACAGGTATGGGCGGAAGTCGCGGAAAAATAGCTGCGTCCGTAGCCGCCGGTCGCCAGGATCACCGCGTGAGCCCGGAACAGGTGCATCGTGCCCTCCGCAAGGTCCCAGGCCAGTACGCCGCGACAGGCCCCTGACTCGTCCATCAACAGGTCAATCGCAAAATACTCAATATAGAAAGTGGCGTCATGCTTCAGCGACTGCTGGTACAGAGTGTGCAATATGGCATGACCGGTGCGGTCAGCAGCGGCACAGGTGCGCTGAGCCGTGCCTTCGCCGTAATGAGTGGTCATGCCGCCGAATGGACGCTGATAAATGCGCCCGTCATCCGTTCGTGAAAAAGGCACCCCGAAGTGTTCCAGTTCGATCACCGAGGGAACTGCTTCCCTGCACATATATTCGATGGCGTCCTGATCTCCCAGCCAGTCGGATCCCTTGATGGTGTCGTACATGTGCCAGCGCCAGTCATCCTCGCCCATGTTCCCCAGGGCTGCGGACATGCCACCCTGAGCGGCCACGGTATGGCTGCGGGTGGGAAAAACCTTGGTGATGCAGGCGGTAGACAGTCCCTTGGCTGCTACGCCCATGGTAGCCCTTAGCCCGGCGCCGCCTGCACCCACGACAACGACGTCATATTTGTGTTCCTGCAGTTGGTAGGAATTACTCATCAATCAGGCTCCCAGCGCCAGTTTCAGGACATGAATGATCCCCAGTGCCATGCCGAAAAACGCGCCGGCCCTGGAGAGAAAATAAAATGCAACTTCGAGCACCGGGTGGTGGACATAGTCTTCGATAACTACCTGCAAGCCCAGCATCGCGTGATACAGCAGCGTCACGATCAGCAGGCTGCAGAAAGCGGCATTGACAGGTTGTGCAATGAAGGCCCGCGCCGTTGGGTAATCAACGCCGGAAAGACTGAAGATGGCAAATATCAGCCAGCCTACCAAAACGATCAGCAACAGCGCCGAGGCCCGCTGCGCATACCAGTGGTGCACGCCTTCTTTGGCGCTGCCCATGCCACGTGCCCTGGCCAGGGGGTTTGTCATGCTCATAGCAGCGCTCCCGATAGCAGGATGGTCAGTACCAGGCTGCCGGCGAGTACCACCCAGCCAAGTGCGTAAGCCTTCTCGATTTCCAGCGCCGTGCCTGTATCCCAGACGAGATGGCGTATACCATTGAGAAAGTGAAAACTCAGGCAGAATACCGAGGCAATAATCACCAGGCTTCCAAGCCAGCCACCGAGGCTGGTCTGCATGGCCATGTACGCGTCCGGACCGCTGCTTACCGCGATCAGCCACCACAAAAGCAACGGCGCCCCGACGACACTCAGGAACACGCCGGTGGCCCGGTGTGTAATTGACATCAGCGAGGTCAGTTGGGGTTTGTAATAGGGCCCGATCATGAACGGGGAGAGAGGTCTCTGCTTTTGTTTCATGGGCGTCTCTTGCGAACGAGTCAACTCAGAAAGACTACTGACTCGGCCCCGGTTATTCAAGGCAAAAAAGAGTTCGTATACTAATACTTTTATATACAATGCCCTTCTCTGATTCAGGTCAGGAGCAAACACCCCGGAAATTGACCATGGAAGCACTCAAATACTTGAAAACTGCGCGCTTTAGCGGCGCTGACGCTGAGAGCTTTTTGCAGGCACAGTTGAGCGCCGATATCGCTGCTTTGAAACCGGGCGACTCGACCTTTGCCTGTTACTGTTCTCCCCGGGGGCAGGTTTATGGGCTGTTGCTTGTTTGCAGAACCGAACGGGACTACCTGGTCATTGGCGCCGCGGAGTTGTTGCCGGCGATGCTGCAACGCCTGCGCATGTTCGTGTTTCGCACACGGGTACAATTTGAACTCGACGAAGCGCTGGTGATTTATGGCGTTCAGCACCATGAACCGTCCATGAAAAACCGGTTGTTTTCTCCCGGAGACTTTGGATTGCATTACCTGGTCACCGACAGTGACTTGAAAGCCCAGGAGCCGGTGCCCGGTTTCAGAGCACAGGAAATCAGTGCCCAGGTCGTATGGCTGGATTCTGCGACAACCGAGAAATTCATTCCTCAGATGCTGGGTTTTGATCAGTTGGGCGCAGTCAGTTTTACCAAGGGTTGCTATCCCGGCCAGGAAATCGTGGCGCGTGCCCGCTACCTGGGGAAAGTCAAGCGTAAACCGCTGGTCCTTGTCGTTGAACAGCCTGTGAGCATCGAAACCGCCCAGCGGATTGAACTGGCCCGTGGGGATCAATGGCTGAAGGGAACCATCGTAGACGCGGTGAGCGAGCAGGACAGCCGGACGTACCTGTTCGTGATTGCTCCGGCTGAACCGGACGATCCGGTTTCACAAATCAGGCTCGGACAACAGGTTTACCGCTGCGCAACGACGTAGCAGACCCATCCCGGGTCAGCGTCTCCTACTTCAGCCGGTTCGTAGATACCGTTGCCTTCGTTGCTTTCCTGGTCCGTACCCTCCCAGTACACCGTGATTTCACTGAATCCGGCCTCGGCCAGCATTTCTCGAATCTCCGGCAAGGTCCACAGGCGCCAGTAGTAACTGAACGCCCTGTCCATTCGCGACCGGTCGGGAAATTCAAAATGGATATGGCAGGCCATGGTGGAATCGATCGGATTGAACGAGGCCTGCTCCCAGATATAGGTGAAGCCCTCACATTCACGCTCCTCTTTGATTTCCCGGGGCGCATCGTAACCACCATATGCATCCAGGAACAGGATGCCGTCATCCATCAGCCCGGCATACACGCAATGGAAATACTCCAGCAGTTCCTCCCTCGTCAGGAACAGGTAGTAGCTGAAATTCATTGCCAATACGATGTCAGCCAGGCCCGGATCAGTGTCGAGCACGTTTTCGTGCAGGAGCTGAATTCGTGATTGCTGTTCTTCAGTCAGTTGAGACAGGTTATTCAGTTCACCCCATTGCAGGACTTCCTCGTCCAGGTCAACCCCGATCGCGTAATGACCAGCTCCACGCCTGACCCACTCGCAGGCGGTATTGGCGGTTCCACAAAAATCCTCCCGCAGTAACTCGGGGGGACGGTTGCGAAGCGCCTGCCAGGTTTCCTCTACAAAATCGATTTCCGTTTCGGTGTCCTGCACGGATTCCTGGTATAACTGGTGGCGGTCTGCCTGGTTGGCGAGGCGGTTTCTCCGGAGACGAACCATGACTCAGGACGAGGAGTCCTTGATACGCGCCGGGTAGTTGGTCTGCACATACTGTTCGATCAGTTCGAGAAACTCGCCCGCCACTCCTTCGCCACGCAACGTCAAGTGTTTTTCCCCATTAATGAAAACCGGCGCGGACGGCGCCTCTCCGGTTCCAGGCAAGCTGATACCGATATCTGCGTGCCGGCTCTCACCCGGACCGTTGACGATACAACCCATGACGGCCAGCGACAGGTTCTCCACTCCTTCGTACTGCAGTTTCCATTCCGGCATCCGGCCCCGCACGAACTCCTGCACATCCTGCGCGAGCGACTGGAAAAAAGTACTGGTGGTGCGCCCACAACCGGGACAGGCCGTCACCATGGGGGTAAAGGCTCTCAACCCCATGCTTTGTAACAATTCCTGCGCGACGATGACCTCGTCATTCCGCGACTGCCCCGGTTCAGGCGTCAGCGAGACGCGGACAGTATCCCCGATGCCCCGCTGCAGCAAGACTGCCATCGCTGCCGTCGAGGACACGATGCCTTTGCTGCCCATGCCGGCCTCGGTCAATCCCAGGTGCAAGGGATAGTCACAACGGTCAGCCAGCGCCTGGTAAACGCTGATCAGGTCCTGTACGTCACTGACCTTGCAGGACAGGATTATCCGGTTATGCGGTAATCCCAGGCTTTCAGCCTGCCCGGCACTTTCGACCGCCGACGAGATTAGTGCTTCGCGCATCACGACCGCCGCATCCAGCGGTTCGCTCAGGGCTGCGTTTTCATCCATCAGGCGGGCCAGTAAACGGGCGTCAAGGCTGCCCCAGTTAACGCCAATCCGCACCGGCTTGTCGTATTCGATGGCTTGCTCAATGATGGTGGCGAACTGGTCATCCCTTTTTCTGCCAAAGCCGACATTTCCCGGATTGATCCGGTACTTGGCCAGGATGGCGGCACATTCGGGTACTTCCTTCAGTAACTGGTGGCCGTTGTAATGGAAATCGCCAATCAACGGGACCTCACAGGACATCATGTCCAGTCGCCTCTGGATTTCCGGAACCGCTGCTGCTGCCTCCAGTGTGTTCACGGTAATCCTTACCAACTCGGAACCGGCTCGCGCCAGTTCTGCGACCTGCTGTGCCGTGGATTTTGCATCCGCAGTGTCGGTATTGGTCATCGACTGCACAACGATGGGGTGTTCGCTGCCTACATTGACAGGACCGATTGTGACCGTGGGAGTTTTTCGCCGCATCCCGGCCCGCGCGTTCTCAGTCATTTTTCATCTTCGGGAAGATTGCCGTCCGCCCTGTGGTGACGCATGTCGCTGATGACCGGCCAGGCCGACTGGAGATAGGTCCACATCGACCACAAGGTAAGTGCTGCAGCCGTGTAGAGCAGAATTTCGCCAATCAGGGCAATTGGTATCCAGCCCATGTTGTCGCGATAGAGCAGAAAACCGATTGCGGTCATTTGAAAACCGGTTTTCAGTTTACCTACCCAACTGACGTTGACCAGGGCCCGTTCCCCGACTTCTGACATCCATTCGCGCAGCGCGGAAATGGTGATTTCCCGACCAATAATAATGGCGGCTGCTATTGCGAACACGGCCTGGTAGGTTTCCTGCCTCTGAACCAGCAGGACCAGCGCGGTTGAAACCATGATCTTGTCAGCCACCGGGTCCAGGAAGGCGCCGAAACTGGAGGTCTGCCCTGTTTTGCGCGCAATGTAGCCGTCTGCGATATCAGTGACTGCAGCCAGAACAAAGGTGATCACGCAGGCCATGTTGGACCAGTGGTACGGCAAGTAGAAAAAAACCACAAGGACCGGCACAAGGGCGATGCGCAGCAAGGTAAGCATGGTCGGGACGGTCATCTGCATGGTGGGTTTTCTACTTGGTCTAAATGCATTGTCATTATCGCAGACATCGGGAGTCAGTGCAGTGCCCTGTAGATCTGATTTGCAAGATTCTTGCTGATACCGGGCACGCTGGACAATTCTTCTACTCCGGCTTTCATAACCCCCTGCAGCCCGCCAAAATGCGTCAGCAAAGCTCTGCGCCGCCCGGCTCCGATGCCCGGGATATTCTCCAGCCTGGACTTGGTCGCTGCTTTCTGGCGCTGCCCCCGGTGACCGGTGATTGCGAACCGGTGTGCTTCGTCCCGGATCTGTTGCACCAGGTGCGAGGCCGGCGATTCCGGGCCTGGCCTCAGGCTGCGGGCGGGCGATGCGGTTATCCACTCCTCGTGCCCGGCTCTCCTCGAGCGGCCCTTGGCAATCCCAACGATCGGGATGCCGTTCAGACCAAATTCGGCGAGCACGTCCATGGCCTGGTTCAGCTGGCCTTTGCCGCCATCAATGATCAGCAGGTCAGGCAGCATGCCATCTTCCGCCTGGATGCGTCCGTAACGCCGGGTCAGCACCTGGTGCATCGCCGCGTAGTCGTCGCCCGGCGTAATGCCCTTGAGGTTATACCTCCGGTAACGGGATTTCACCGCACCACCGGCGTCGAACACAACGCAGGCTCCTACCGTCTGGTTGCCGGCGGTGTGTGAGATATCGAAACACTCCACCGAGGCGGGGACATCTTCCAGGCCAAGCTCATTTTGCAGAGATTCGAACTGGGCGGACACATTAGCCTTGCCGGCCAGACGCATTTGCAACGCCTGGTGGGCATTACGCTGGGCGGACTCAAGCATCTTTTTTCGCTGACCCCTGGGCCGTGACTGAATCCTGACCTTGTGCCCTGTTGCCTCTGAAAACACTTCCGCCAGCAGCGCCTCGTCGTCCAGCGTTTCCGAGATCACGATATCCGACGGCGGGCTTCGTTTGCGATAGTACTGACCCAGGAAGGCTTCCAGGACTTTAGCGCCGGAATGGCCCTCTGTCTGGCTTGGAAAGAAATTCCTCTGCCCCAGGTTACGGCCACCTCTCACGGAAACCATTTGAACACAGGCCTGCGACATCTCCTGGTGCAATGCGATGAAATCAATATCCAGTTGCCTGCCGGAAATAAACTGCTGCGCCTGCATTTGCTTCAGGGCGTTGATCTGGTCGCGGTACATGGCCGCAGTTTCGAACTCCAGGTCAGCCGCTGCCTGCTCCATGCGGGCGATCATGCGAGTCATGACTTTCTGGTTCCTGCCCCGCAAAAACAACATGGCATCCTGTACTTGTTCGTCGTAGTCCTTTCTGAGCACCAGGCCGACACAGGGGGCTGTGCATCTGCGGATCTGGTACTGCAGGCAAGGCCGGTTTCGATGTGCAAAGTAGCTGTCCTCGCAATTTCTGATACGGAACAGTTTCTGAATCAGGTTGATGCTTTCCCGGACCGAGGAAGCCGAGGGAAACGGGCCGAAATAGGTTTTGGCCTTTTCCTGTGCGCCACGATGAAACGCAATTCGGGGGAATTCATGATCCGTGTTGAACACAATCAGCGGGTAAGACTTGTCGTCCCGCAACAGCACGTTGTAGCGCGGCATGAGTGATTTTATCCACTCGTTTTCCAGCAACAGGGCCTCGCCTTCGGTTCGCGTCAGACTGACCTCGATCTGCCTGATCCGCGCGACCATCCGCATGATCCTGTCCCCTTTCGGACGGGCATCAAAATAGCTGCTGACCCGCTTACGCAAATTCTTCGCTTTGCCCACGTACAGTGGCGTATCATCGGCGTCCTTCATCAGGTAGATGCCGGGGCGCGTGGGCAGCCTGGACGCAACCGCCTTGCCGTCAAACGTTTGTTTGCCTGCTGCCATGCCAGCTGTCAATCGGATGAGGCCAGGGCTCTTCGGACCCGCTCGAGATCCTCAGCGGTGTCGACTCCGGCCGGAATAAAGTCGACTGCGTTGGCCAGGACCATGCGGTACCCGGCTTCGAGAAACCGGAGCTGCTCCAGCTTTTCCAGGCCCTCCAGAAATCCCGGCTCCATCCGTGTAAACGCCTTGAGCGCGCCCACCCGGTAGGCATAGAGGCCCACGTGTCTCTTCCAGCTCGCGCCTCCGGCCACTGCTTCCTCGATGGATTCACCCCGCACGTGAGGAATCACGGAGCGGCTGAAGTACAAAGCCCGGCCCGAGGCATCCAAAACAACTTTTACGACGTTGCTGTCCGCGATCTCCTCGGCACTCTGGATGGGGTAGTACAGGCTGGCCGCAGCGGCATCAGGAGTTGCGCTCAACAGTTCAGCGACCTGGTCCAGGCATGCCGCAGGCATCAGCGGCTCGTCACCCTGCAAATTGACGACCAGCGTCTGCTCGTTCCAGCTCATCCGTTCCACGCATTCTGCCAACCGGTCGCTGCCGCTTTCATGTTCAGCGGAAGTCATCAGCACGTGCGCACCGAAGGCCTTCGCACGGCTGTGAATCTCTTTCGAGTCAGTGGCAATGATCACCGATGCTGCATTCGCCTCGCAGGCCCTTCGGTACACGTGTTCGATCAGCGTGCGTCCGCCAATCTCCGCCAAAGGCTTGTTGGGTAGTCTCTGCGAAGCGAGGCGCGCAGGGATAACAATGTGATAGGGACACGTCATGAAGAGACCTGTTCTCTGCGCACTTCACGGGTGGCTTGCTGGAGCAGATTGATTTCCCAATCCCGGGGTAAAACCGCGTCCACCGACAGGAACCAGGCGTTGCTCAATCCCAGGTTTTTACACTTCACCGCATCTTTTTCCGTCATCAGTATGGGAAGTGCAGGATCCATTTTTTCAAAGTCGGCGGCGGAAAAAATATGGTGGTCCGGAAAAACATGTTCGATGGTTTTTATCCGGGCCTGATTCAACAGATTGAAAAATCGCGCGGGGTTTCCCACGCCGGCAACCGCATTGGCCTTGCAACCACCAAACTGCGCCAGCCGCCAGCTCTGCCCGCTTTCCAGCGAGCGCAGCAGGCCCGCCACGAAGGTCATCGAAATGAAGGGCAAGTCGTCGGGAAGGGAGGCCTGTTCGCCGTTGACTATGATCTGATCGAAAGACCGCAGGCGATTCAATGGTTCCCTTAACGGACCCGCCGGAATCAGGCTGCCATTACCAAAACCCCGGCTGCCATCGATCACACAGATTTCCAGCGATCGTGGCAAGCGATAGTGTTGCAGGCCATCGTCCGAAATGATGACATTGATGTCCTGCTGCAATAATTTCCTTGCTGCCTCGCAGCGGTCGTTCGCGACGATCACGGGCACACCTGCCCGCTGCGCGATCAGTAGGGGTTCATCACCGACCTTACCGGGATCGGAGGCCGGACTGACCAGGCGCAGACTGCTGTCCTGCCGGCCGTAACCGCGGCTGATGACACCCGGTCGGAAACCTGCTTGCCGCAGGATCTGGCAGAGCCTGATCACCAGTGGGGTCTTACCGCTTCCACCTGCCGTGATGTTACCGACAACGATGATAAAAACCGACTTCAGATCTTCCGGCTGGTGCTTCAGCTTCCACCAGCGATCGAGGCGATTGCCTGCCTTGTATAGAGGCACCAGCGCCCTCAGCCACCAGGGAGCGGGCTGATTTTCATACCAGATCGCGTTCAGTCTGGCTTCGATTCCGGTACGCATGCGTCATCTCTGAACTGGGTGCGATATAACCTGGCATACGCCTGGTCCCTGGCAAGCAGTTCGTCATGTGTGCCCGTTTCAACGACCCTGCCCTGCTCCAGCACAATGACCTGGTCGGCATTTTCAATAGTGGACAGGCGATGTGCAATAACCAGCGTGGTCCGGTGCTTGACGACTTCCGATAACGCCTCCTGGATGACACGTTCCGATTCGGTGTCAAGCGCGGAAGTGGCCTCATCAAGGATCATGACGGGAGAATCTTTCAACAGCGCCCTGGCGATTGCGATGCGCTGGCGCTGGCCGCCTGAGAGCAGCACTCCGTTTTCGCCGACCAGTGTGTCCAGCCCGTTCGGCAGCTGAGTGATAAATTCCATTGCATGCGCCTGGGTCGCGGCTTTTTCAATCTCCTCACGGGTTTTACCGGCCAGCGAACCGTAAGCGATATTGCCGGCCACGGTGTCATTGAACAGCATCACCTGCTGGCTCACCAGCGACACATGGCTGCGCAGATTATCCAGTGAATAATCGGCGAGCTCGTGCCCGTCAAGCGTTATGTGACCCTGGTAGTCTGTATAAAATCGGGGCAGCAGTCCCGCAAGCGTGGTTTTACCGCTGCCTGAGCGCCCCACCAGCGCGGTGACCGTGCCCGCCGGCATGGTGAAACTGATGTTGCTCAAGACCGGTTTCTCACTCGAAGCATAGCCAAAACTGACGTCTTGAAACTCGATATCACCCCTGACCGTTGGAACCGAGTAAGTACCCATATTGACCTCGGGCTCCGTGTCCAGTACCTGGAAAATACTGTCAGCAGCGGCGATGCCCCTTTGGATTTGAGATTGCACACTGGTCATGCGCTTCAGCGGCGGGATAGAAGCGATCATCGCTGTGAAGATGGCCGTAAAAGTGCCTGCTGATATCTCGTTGAGCATGGCAGGCCGGGTGGCGATCAGCATCAACATCACCAGCGCCAGTCCGGCAGCCAGCTGCAGCAGCGAGGAACCCGCAAGATGGGTCGCCCGCATACGCATATGCAATCGCCGGGTTTTTTCATTGGCCCGGTGGAAACGTTCCTTTTCAGCCTCCTGTCCCTGGAACACCTTGATGACCTGCTGCCCCACGACCGCTTCTTCGGTGACATGGGATACATTGCCCATCATATTTTGAATCCGGTGGGATATTTTTCTGAATCGTCGGCTGATGACAGAGACCATCAGACCAACGACGGGCACCAGTATCAGCATCACCAGGGTCAGCCGCGCGCTGGTAATGATCATGACACTCAGCAGGAAAATGATCAGCATGACGTCCCGGATGGCTGCAACGACCGAATGGGTTGCCGCTTGAGCCACCTGTTCGCTGTTATAAGCGAGCTTCGAGATCAACTCGCCGGAGCTGTGCGTATCGAAAAAGGTTGCCGGCAGGGAAACATAACGGTCGAACAGTTCCTGACGCAGGTCGGCGATGATCCGGCGCCCGACCCATTCCATGCCGTACATACCCACGAAATTTCCCAGCATGCGAATCATCGCAATCAGGAAAATGAGCCCCGCCAGCAACATGCCATAGTCCGAATCCTTGCCAACAAAGACCCGGTCAATCAGTGGCTCCATGCCCTTGATGAAAATCGCCTGGGTGCTCGCATCGACGCTGACGCCGGCAATCCCCAGCAGGAACATCCATCGATAACGCCGCGTATAGCCCCATAGCCGCTTGTAAACGACTAGCGGTTCGCTGGATGTTTCAAAATCCGCCATGGTTTACCCGTCGCTGCGGTCGGTGGCAATGGACAGGTTCATAAAGCCAAGCTGTGCAGCGACATCCATTGCCGTAACAACGTGGTGATGAGGTGTCTGGCGATCGGCCCTTAAAATGAGTGGGATATTCCGGTTTTCTCCGGCAGCCTGCTCGATGGCTGCCCGGATGGTCCTGGCTTCACTGTCAATCAGTCTCTGGTTGTTGAGGAACATGCGTCCCTCGTTATCGATAACCAGCTCCAGGCTGTCGGGGGTCTCCGCCCGGTCTTCCACGACGCTTGCCTCCGGCAGGTCTACTTTCAGCAGAGCCTGCCGTTCGAACGTTGTGCTGACCATGAAAAAAATGAGCAAGAGGAAAACGACATCGATCAGCGAAGTCAGGTCTACGGTCGGCTCTTCCTTGATGTGATGCTGCAGCTTCAACTTTCAGCCTCCCGGAATACCGGACCTGAGCTGTGCGACATTGCCACGGTCGATCGCTTCAATCAGGTTGATGGCCTGCTCTTCCATGGATACCACGTATGCTTCGACCTTGCCCTTGAAAAAACGGTAAAAGAAAAAACTGGGGATGGCGACAGTTAACCCTGCAGCGGTGGTGATCAGGGCCTCGGATATGCCGCCGGCCAATTGGTTGGCATTGCCGACACCATGCGCAAGTATGGCTGAAAACACCTTGATCATGCCGATAACCGTTCCCAGCAAACCCAGCAACGGAGAGATACCGGCAATGGTGCCCAGCGTATTGAGAAATCGCTCCAACCGGTAAACGACGTGCCGGCCCGTGTCTTCAACGGCCTCCTTGATCAGGTCCCGCGACCGGTGCCTGTTGACCAGTGCGGCGGCCAGCACCCTGCCAAGGGCCGATCCGGATCTCAATTGATCGATGTGGCGGCGGTCAAGTTCGTGCCGGGCGGCCCATTGTTCGACCTGCTGGCCCAGCCCCTGCGGAACCACATTTTCGCGCCGCAATGCCCAGGACCTTTCGGCAATAATGGTCAAAGACAGGATGGAGCATAAAATAATCGGGGCCATCAGCCAGCCACCAGCAAGGATAATTTCCAGCACGTTTCATCACTCCATTGACCGAGAGTCCAAATGATACCTAAGGTGATATGAAGTCGCTACGGGCAATTAGCCGCAACCGGCCAGCGCCAGGCGCGATTCCTTACCCGCCGGGCGCTCGTAGCGCGATAACTTCCATCCGCATTGATCATAATCCGAATGGCGCCACATTCACCGGTAGACCAGAAGTCTGAACCTGTCCTCACATATCGGGAACGCACTTCCGGACGTGGAAAATCGAAACGGTTACCAAGCCCCGCAGTAGCAATAGCGGCCCTGGGCGCCAGGCGCTGTATGAAAGGAAAGCTCGAGGAGGACTTGCTGCCATGGTGTGGCACCAGAACCAGGCTGTGAGGTTGAATACCGTCAAGAATCAGCCGGTTTTCAATGCTACTCGAAATGTCCCCGCTCAACAGAACCCGGTATTGCCCGCTACTGACACTGAGTACACAGGAACTGTCATTTCCCAGGTAGGGCAGGCCTGGCCCGGGATGGAGCACGCGAAATTGCACTCCGCTCCAAGACCAGTTGTAAGGTGCGACGCAGGGTGAAACTGCCTGCAACGAACGGGTCAGGTTTCCGAGGTACGCCGCCTCGTGGAATCTGCTCAACAAGCTGCCGAGGCCGCCTGCATGATCCAGGTCGGCGTGGCTGATAATGACGTGTTCCAGGCTGTCCGCACCACGCACTGCCAGGGCGGGGGAAATTACGCTGTTGACCAGGTCATATCCCTGGCCGTCGCCCGGACCCGAGTCATACAACATGGTCTGTCCAGCAACGCTCAGAACCACGGCAGTACCCTGCCCTGCGTCCAGCACCTCCATCTCAAGTTCACCCGGCCCAGTGCGGTTACCGGCAGGGATAAAAAGCGGCGTCACGAGAAACAGGCCCATCCAGCGAATTGGCAGGCCCGGAGGCAACCACAGAAAAAGCGCGCCTGCCAGGGCCAGCAACACCTGCATCCTGCTCGGTGGTGCCAGCATGGGCAACTCCCCCTGCAATCGATCAATCCACTCAAGTGCGGCAAATAGCAGCGACGAGGCCTCTCCGGCAAAAGTCCAGAGCAAGCCCGTGGCCAACTCGGATATTGGCGACAAAACCAACCCGACCAGTACCGGCGGCACGATCATCAGGCTGACCCAGGGTATGGCAAACAGGTTGGCCAGGAATGCAGAGGGTGAGAATGAAAAGAACAACATGGCGGTGACGGGCAGTAAGGTCACAATCACTGCAGTTTGTGCCAGCAGTGCAGTTTTGAACCCTCCGAGCTCGCCGGTGCGCGGCAGAAACGCGGTCAGCAAAGCGGCGACTGCGATGAAACTGAACCAGAAGCCGGCGTTCAGCGGAGCGAACGAATCCGTCAGCACGATTACCGTCAGGCTGATCAACCAGGCGCGAAACGGGTGAATGGTTCTTGCCAGAAGCACCGCCAGCAAGGCCGTGAACAACATCAACACGGAGCGAACCGTTGGGGTGCCGAATCCCGCGAGCGCGGAATAAAGAGACGCGCTCAGCAGGCCGGCGCCAACCAGCACAGGAAGCGAAACGCGCAACAGCAGCCTGCCAGGGAGCGGCCACAGCAGCAGCCGGCCGAGCCACATCCCGCCCGCTGCTGCCAGAGCGATATGTAAACCCGATATTGCCAGCAAATGTGAAGTGCCGGTCGCGGCAAGCAGTCGTTTATCTTCACTGCTGATCGCCGACCGATCCGCGGTTGCCAGCGCCTGCACGATCCCCAATTGACGTGAACCTGAAAGGTATCCAGCCACGGTTCGGATCACCGACGCTCGTGCCCTGTCTGCTGAAAAGCGCCATCGTGGATCGACTCCTTGCAGTTCGCCATCATAAGCCGTGGCGATCGCACCGACCCCATTGGCGAAGAACCAGCGTTCCTGGTCGGGACCCTGGAAATTGACCCGGCCCCAGGGCGGTTTGAGTTTCAGACGCAGTTGCCAGCTTTGTCCAACATGAAGTTCTGGCCATGATCTGAACCAGTAAACCAGTAACTTACCGGGTAACGCCAAATCCTGAAATTCCGGGTCGGGCTCGAACTGGAACCTGGCATAGTCATCGGTAAAAGTGGGAATGGAAGAAACCGTTCCCTGCACTTCCAGCACCCCGCCGGCAAGCGCTCCATCGAGCCGGTCAGCGAGCCGGGAGTCAATTTGAAAGAGGGTCCAGCAAAAAGCCAGCAACGCCAGTGAAACCATCCGGAAACGGTTGGTGACCAGGCCATACAGGCCGCCGCATGCCAGAAATGCCAGCAGCCATAGAGGTAATGACTGATTGATCAGGTGTGCCGAGAGCGCGCCCGAGAGCAGGCAGACCGGGAGCAGCCATCCGCCCGGCTGCGCTTTCAATCCAGGTTCTGAAGACACCCCATTCGCAATTCCAGCTGACGGTCCATTCGCGACGCCAGGCGCTTGTCGTGAGTGACCAGTAACAGGCTGGTTTCGAGTTCCTGGTTGAGTTCCAGCATCAGGCCATAGACGTGATCTGCGGTACGCTCATCGAGGTTGCCGGTAGGCTCGTCACCCAGCACTACCCGGGGATTTCCCACCAGCGCCCTGGCGACGGCCGCGCGTTGCCGCTCACCTCCGGACAACTCCCCTGGCTTATGGGTCAGTCGTTCCGACATCCCGACTCTCCCAAGCAGTTCGGCGGCCCTGTCACGAGCTGCTGCGGTGTCTTCCCCGCGAATCAACAACGGCATCGCCACGTTCTCGAGGGCCGTGAACTCGGGTAGCAGATGGTGAAATTGATATACGAAGCCCAGTTCCCGGTTCCTGGCGTTGCTCCGGTCTGCTGCCTTCATACTCCAGATGGACAGATTATTGATCAGTACTTCACCCTGGTCGGGCCGATCCAGACCACCCAGGATGTGGAGCAAGGTGCTTTTTCCCGCACCGGAAGCCCCGACAATCGCGAGAGACTCACCCGGCGCCAGCTTCATGTCGACGCTTTCAAGCACCCGAACCTCCCTGGGCCCCTGGTGAAACGTTTTGCTTACGCCCCTTGCCTCGAGTACGTTTGCCCGGCGTTCACTCATAGCTTAAAGCCTCCGCCGGCCGTGTCCGAGCCGCACGCCAGGACGGGTATATCGTAGACAGCAGCGACATCGTCAGTGACATCAGTGCGAACTTGATGACGTCTGAACTTTGTAGGTCGGACGGCAACTCCGTGATGTAGTAGATATCCGATGGAAAAAGGCTGAAACCGAACAGGCTCTCAAGAAAGGGAACCACCAGGCCGATGTTCTGTGCCAGAAGGATGCCGCCAATGACTCCCAGAATGGTTCCGATAACGCCAATCACGCTGCCCTGGATCACGAATATCCGCATGATGGTTCCAGGACGAGCACCCATGGTCTTGAGAATAGCGATATCCGATTGCTTATCGGTGACCACCATTACCAGCATGGAAATGATATTGAATGCCGCCACCGCGATGATCAGCGAGAGAATGACCCACATGACGGTCTTTTCCGTACGAACCGCCTGAAACAGATTACCGCGTTCCTGGGTCCAGTCGCGAACCGAATAGTAGCCAGGCATCGTTGCTGATATTTCCCGGGCGACTCGCCAGGCCTGATACATGTCCTGCAGATGCAGACGAACTCCGCCGATGGACCCCTGTGGCATGCGCAACAGCTTTGCCGCATCCTCGATATGCACCAGTGCCAGGGTGGAGTCGTTTTCAAACTCGCCGAATTCGAAGGCGCCGACGACCGTGAATCGGCGCATCAGCGGACTCGCCCCAACCGGTGTTGCTTTCAGCCTTGGAGCAATGACGGTTACACGGTCGCCCGGGCCGACGCGCAGCCTGGAGGCCAGACCGATACCCAGGATGATCCCGTACTCACCGGGCCGAAGTTCATCCAGAGAACCACTGAGCATTTTACGGTCGACTTCGGACACACGCGGTTCGAAAGCGGGATTTACGCCACGAATGAAGGCCCCGGACGACTCCACACCCTGTAACCACACACCCTCCTCGATGTAAGGGGCGGCTCCATCGACTTCCGGGTGCTGTTCAACTTTCTCGATGACGCTGCGCCATTCCATCACCGAGCCATCGGCCGGTTGGATGGTGGCATGCGCAATCGCGCCGAGGATCCGTGCCCGCAATTCTTTCTCGAAACCGTTCATGACTGAAATGACGGTGATCAGCGTGGTCACTCCCAAAGCGATCCCCAGCATCGAGGTAAGCGAGATGAATGAAATGAAGTGATTTCGCCTTTTCGCGCGAACGTAACGCAGACCGATAAAGGCTTCGAGTGGCTTATACATCGAGCGAATTAGATCACAGCCCGCCGGCCATCACCAGCAGCCGGGCAGTCGAACTTTGTAGGAGAATGGATCATGTTTCCTGTTCATCCAGAATTTTTCGTAAATTCAACGGCAGAGGCGCGTCGAAGACATGTGATATACCAGTGGGCATGGTGAATCCGAGGCGATGAGCATGCAGAAAAACCCGTTTGAGCCCTCGTTTCTTCCATGTTCTGACAGATTCCTTGTCTGCATAACGGCCATCACCAGCCAATGCCATGCCCAGGTGCTTGGCGTGCGCTCTGATTTGGTGTGTACGTCCGGTAAAAAGTTCAACTTCCACGTAGCTGGCATCCCGGTAGGCCTGCAACAGGCGAAAGCGGCTCAGGGCCGGTTTTCCGTCCGCACAGACTTCCACCACACCTTGTCTCTCCCCCTGTATTTTTTTCAGCGGCGCGTCTACCTCGATCACGGGCTCGGGCATCCTGCCGTTCAGCAGGCACAAATAGCGTTTCTCCACTTTTCCTTCACGAAATTGCGTGGCGAGCCAGTTCAGGGCTGAACCATTCCTGGCCAGAACGAGACAGCCGCTGGTTTCCCGGTCCAGCCGATGGACCAGTTCCAGGTACTCTCCTGGCCGCTTGTTTCGCAGGACATCGATCAAACCCCAGGGCAGCCCGCTACCGGAATGTACCGCCATACCGGATGGCTTGTTGATGACGAGGAAATCGGCATCCTCGTGCAGGATCGCTTCTTCAACCTGCTCGCTGACGGACTCGGAAATGAAGGCTTCTCCGGCTTGCCGGGTATGGGCGGGTGGGATCCTGACCTGGTCACCAGCGTCGAGCCGGCTCGCGGCTTTACAACGTTTTCCGTTGATCCGGACCTGCCCGGTGCGGATCATCCGATAAATCGCAGATTTGGGCACGCCTTTTAATTGGTTCAGCAGAAAATTGTCCAGGCGCTGTCCTGTGCGGTTCCGGTCAACGGTAACCGCGTGCACGCCAGACTTGTTGTGTGTTTTGGACATCGCCGCCAACTCATTGATAGAACGCAGAAACACTGTTATATTACAGCGCTCCGGAGTTCCGCGCGCTGGTTGAGATAAAACATCATATCGATCTATACCCCAGCCGACGATCTAAAAGCGTATGTATCGTTCAGAATTTCTGCACGAGAGAACACCAGAATCGATTTGGATCCATCCGACGAACGAGGATGACCGAGGAATCAACCGGAATATTGAATCATTGTGGCAGCCAAGGAGGCTGTCACGCAGGACCAACCGGCAAATCCGGCTGGCGAAAAAAATTATTGGCAAGCCTGGCACACCCTCTTAGACAGGGGCTGGGAACACGAATCGCGTAACAGCAGGGCTACAAGTCGCTGCCAGCCTTACGTGTTCAGGCCAGGACGCCTGAGGAATACAAAATGAAGAGAATGCTGATCAACGCGACTCAGCCAGAGGAGTTGCGTGTGGCCGTTGCAGACGGCCAGGTACTTATTGATCTGGACATCGAAGTTCCTTCCCAGGAACAAAAGAAATCAAACGTTTACAAGGGTAAAATTACCCGCATCGAGCCCTCACTGGAAGCTTGTTTTGTGGACTTTGGCTCCGAGCGCCACGGGTTCCTGCCGTTCAAGGAAATCTGCAAGGACTTTTACCATCCCTCTGCACGGAAAAGTGAAGGCAAGCTTGCGATCCGCGACGCCGTCAAGGAAGGCCAGGAACTGATTGTCCAGGTCGAAAAAGAAGAGCGCGGCAACAAGGGCGCCGCGTTGACGACCTATATTTCTCTCGCGGGAAGATACCTGGTGCTGATGCCGACCAACCCGAAGGCGGGTGGTGTTTCACGTCGAATCAGCGGCGAGGATCGACAGGATTTACGCGAACAACTGCAACAGGTTATTGCACCGGACAACGTCGGAATCATAGTCCGGACTGCGGGTGTTGGGCGCGAGGCCGAAGAATTGCAGTGGGATCTTGATTACCTGCTGCAACTGTGGAGCGCCATTGAAAAAGCCGCTACGGAGAACAAGGCTCCCTTCCTGATATACCAGGAAAGCAACCTGTTTATCCGCGCACTACGTGACCATTTGCGCAACGACATCGGTGAAATCCTGATTGACAATGATACCGTCTTCGCTGATGCGAAAGAGTTTGTGCAACAGGTCATGCCGCACAATACCCGCAAGCTCAAGCTGTATTCCGATGATGTGCCACTGTTTAACCGGTACCAGATTGAAAGCCAGATAGAATCGGCATTCGCCCGGACGGTTCATCTTCCATCCGGTGGTTCCCTGGTCATTGACCATACCGAGGCGATGCTGTCCATCGACATTAACTCGGCCCGTGCCACCAAGGGCTCGGATATCGAGGACACCGCGTACAAAACAAACCTCGAGGCTGCTGACGAAATTGCACGTCAGCTGCGGTTGCGGGATCTTGGTGGACTGATCGTGATTGATTTCATCGACATGATGGACCGCAAGCACCAGCGCAGTGTTGAAGAACGCCTGCGCCATGCCCTGCAGATTGATAAAGCACGGGTCCAGACCGGCCGGATTTCACGTTTTGGCCTATTGGAGATGTCGCGGCAACGCCTGCGCCCGTCACTGGGTGAATCCAGCCAGGAGCCCTGCCCTCGCTGCGACGGACATGGCACCATCCGCAGCACGGAGTCATTGGCTTTGTCCATTCTGCGACTCGTCGAAGAAGAGTCCATGAAGGAGTTCACCGGACAGGTTATTGTTCAGGCGCCGCCAACGGTCGCCAATTTCCTGCTGAATGAAAAGAGAAAGGCGCTGGCTGAAATCGAAGCCCGCCACAAGATGCCAATATTCATTCTGTCGAATGAATACATGGAGCGGCCCAAATTTGAAATACATCGAATCCGCAAATCAGACATCACGGATGAACCCAGCTATACCCGCATCGAAAAACCGGATGCCGAACTGGTTGCATCTTCTGAAACCCAGGCCTCTGCTGCGGCCACAGGACCTGTGCCTGCCGTTACCGGTGTTGTACGCAACCGGCCTGCCCCGGTACGTGCCGCTCCTCCAGAGCCGGAAAAGAAAGCCAAGCCAGGATTCTTTGGTCAACTTTTTTCAAAGCTGTTTTCTGGATCTGAACAGGAAGAACCGGTAGTAGAGAAGCCACCGGCACGAAAGGAAGCCAGTAAGAAGAAGGCAACGGCTACGCGTCAGCAAAGCCGCAGGGATCCACGTCAAGGCGGGGAACAGAGAACGCGGAGCCGTCGTGGTGGGAAAAAGAAAAAAGTCTCGTCTCGATCGCAGCCTGGCGAAGACCAAAAACAACAAAGCAAAAAGATATCCGGGAAGAAAAAGACAACCAGGAAAAAGTCCACTCGCAGGCGTGCACAAAAACCCAGGGCAGACCAGACCGGGCGGCAGCAGGACCTGAAACAACAGACCGCTGGCCAGCAGGAAACGCCGAAGCAGTCAGCAGGCAATCAGTCACAGAAAAGCGCGTCCCAGGATAAGCCCGCTGAAACACCTTCCCGCAAACCACGCCGCAGAAGGTCTCCATACCAGACATCCGGCGCCAAAGGTCGTGACGGGCGTAGTGAAGACGTAGCTGACAAGGTTCAGACTTCGCCGGTCGCCAGTGATGATTCCCGTGCAAAAGCACTGGTTGAAAAGCCGGATCAGCCCATGGTCGAGCAAGGCAAGCCCAAACGCCAGCCAGTGGAAAAACGGGAAAAACCTGCTGAGAGAAAGCCTGCCGACACAAACGAAAAGCCGAGGGCAGCAAAAGCCGGGACTGACGAACCAAAGCCAAAAACCATGCAAGCCAAGTCAGACAGCCCCAAAGCTGAAAAGCCCAAAGCTGAAAAGAAAGCCGGCAGCGGACAAAAAGTCGAAGCTGTAAAGGACCAGAACGGAATTTATACTCTTAAGTCACCACCTTCAGAGAACGCGAAAACCGATACGCCAGCATAGACGCGTTTACCCGTCGGTTCAGACAACCCCGTATCGCAAAGCCATACGGGTCATGTCTACATCGCTTCTGGTATTGAGCTTGTCGTATATCCGGTACTTGTAGGTCGCTACGGTTTTGGGACTGAGGTGCATCATATCGGCAATTTCAGTGATTTTCTGACCCTCAGCCAGCATCAGCATGACTTCCATTTCACGGGCTGATAATTCGTCGAATGGCGATTTGCTGCCGCCGGGCAGCATCTGCAGCGCCATTTGCTGAGCAATTCGGGACCCAATGTGCCGTCCGCCGGCGGCCACGGTATCAATCGCCTGCACCAGTTCTGGCACCGGGCACCCCTTGGTCAGGTACCCCGATGCTCCTGCATCCAGTAACTGAGTCGGATAAGGCGCCTGTTCATGAATCGTCAGGATGATAATACCCGGACAGGGGCTGGCCTTTTTCAGACGGGCTGTGACCTCAAAGCCGGACAAACCGGGCAAGCTTACATCGAGCACCACGACATCAGGCTTGATTTCACGATTCAGTTTCAGGGCAGTTTCACCATCCCCTGCTTCAGCAGCAATATGAATCGCCGGATAATCTGCCAGTATGTAACGAAGCCCGATACGGACGAGTTCGTGGTCGTCCACAACCATTATCCTGATCATGCTTTCCCCTTTTCTGGTAGTTGTCCCGTTGCCCCCGGTTAAAAATATACTAGGACAAGAGCCTGGATTAGTCGACAGGGAAGCTTTCAGGCGAGTGAATTTCCTACACAGAGCCCGGCAAGATGTGTAGCTTTTCGCGGCGCCTTGTCCGCATTGGTCAAATTAGAAGAATTCCCGGCTGCACCGAAATAGGCTCGATTGTGGTGGCTCGAAGAACTCGTGACGGCTGGGTCAACGGGCCAGATGACAGGACTGAGATGCTAAAAGAACTCATATCTTGCTCTTTCACAGGTTAATGACTGGAGTCATTGCATCTATTAACTGGAACGAGATTCTTACAGGACGGTATGGGAACTGAATTCTGAGCCGTGGGATGGTGAGTCCGGGCCAGCTAGCGTGAGGAGTATCCAATGAAAATGCCAGTCGTCTTTAATGAAAATCCTGTCTTTCTGTGCAAATTCAAGAGTCATGAGAAACGCCGGTCAACGGATTTATTGAAACGGCTATTACAGCTCTTGGCGGCTTGCATGGTCATCAGTTGCATCTCCGCATTTGGACAAGAAAACACCAGTGTTAAAATCAATCCGGGGCACAATGGTGCTTGGTTCAATCCTACTACTTCCGGACAGGGGTTCCTGCTGGATGTAATGCCCGAGACAAACCTAGCATTCCTGGCCTGGTTCACCTATGACCTCGTTCAGCCGGCCCCATCGGAGACAGCGACCGTGGGATACCCCGGTCATCGCTGGTTGACGGCGCAAGGTCCGCTGAAAGGAAATGCGGCAAATCTGAATGTTTACCTCACGCGGGGTGGTCTGTTTGACAACTCTGCTGCTGTCAGAAACATACCGGATGGCACAATCACATTGACCTTTAATGACTGCACTTCCGGTACGGTCGACTACCAATTAACATCTGCCGGGGTGTCTGGAAGTATTCCAATCATAAGAGCAGTGTCCGACAACGTGGCCTTGTGTGAGTCGATTTCCAGAATACAGGCCCAGAAACTCGACAGGGTCGAAACTGTGAGCGTCAGGCAGACTGCAGTCGACCATCCGGACTGGGTATCAAGAACCGATTCAATTGCCGGAAAGTGCGAGATAAATCCCGGCCACAATGGCGCCTGGTTCAATCCAGTTACATCAGGCCAAGGTTTCCTGCTGGACGTAATGCCGGAAACGAGCATGGCGTTTCTGGCGTGGTTCACCTACGACACCACGCAGCCTGAACAAGGTCGGGTGGCGCAGATTGGTGATCCGGGTCATCGTTGGCTGACCGCGCAAGGCCCCCTGGGCGGTATCAACACGAACTTGGATGTTTACCTGAGCCGTAATGGACAATTTGATGACCCGGCACAGGTCAGCAATACACCGGAGGGCAGCATCACCTTGACTTTCGACAGCTGCACCAGCGGAACCGTGAATTATCAGCTCAATTCCGCGGGTGTTTCAGGCAGCATTCCGATTTCACGTGCCGGCACCGACAATGTTGCCCTATGCCGGTCGCTGTGTGGCGATGTTGTGGTTGAGGATTCCAGGCCGCAGACCCGTGTTCACGGCCAGGAGGGCGGAATTATCAGCACGCCTGACAAACAGGGAAACATTGCACGATTGACGATACCAGAAGGCATTCTGGCGGGGTCGAAAGATCATGTTATCGAAGCAAGCCCGTTGGATCAGGCGACAAAATTGCCGACGGGACACCTGGCTTTTGCCGGAATGCAATGGTCATCAGGCCCAGGTCCTGTAATCGGATCAGCTAGGCTGGAAATTCTGACCAGCGAAGCGGATCGATATCCTGAATTGGGTGCGTTTCATTACGAACCGGAAAGCGCTGCGTTCTACTTTTTGCCCTTGCTGATCTCGGTTGATGAGGGCGTTGTTCTGGAGGTGCCCTCTGTTTCTCAAGGTACCACCGGGCTGGCTTTCATTACGGCAAGTGAAATGGAGCAGTGGCCGCCACCCGCCAGTCCTGTCAAAGCCAGATATCTTCAGCAGATGGCAATCAAGGCAAAAAAGATTGTGGAGTCGGCTGCTGCCAGGGAATCCGCACCTGGGAATGCGGTGGTGGCCGTTGCCAGTGATGAGCCTGGGCCAGTGAAACCCAAGGCGGATCCGTTCGATTTTACTGACTTTTGGTTGCCCGAGTTCAAAGCCTGGTTCGATAACGAGATTAAACCCAGTCTGGGTGCTGCAATCGGAGGCTGTTATGTGGCAGCTGATTTTGTCAGGATAGGGGAAGATTGGCTATCCGCGCTTGCGATGGAAAGTTACGATGACCACTCGGAACTGCAAAGCAGAATCAGCACACTGGAATCGGCTTTTGAGCAGTTTTCCAATGCTGCAATTCAAGACATCGGGGAAATCGACCAGCTGTGCGCATTGGAATCCGATCCTTGCGCGCAAGTCAGTATCATGCAGGAACTGGCCGTATGCGCGCAGGCGCTGAATCTGCTCGGAACCGACATGAGTCTGATTGACCTCGCCTGTGCCAATGCACCGAGCGTCCTATCAGTTGCACCCAAGAACCGCAATATTTGTCCAGGGGAGACTATCCAGTTCTATGCTGTGGTCAAGAACCTGAAAGGGGATGCCATTGATGTAGACCAGGCCGAACTGTTATGGACGAGTGACCTGCCTCAGTCTTTAACAATCAATCCAGAAAGTGGCGAGGCAAACGCAGTGGCTGAAGGATATGTGCTGGTTAGTGCGTCCAGTGAAGTTTGCGGGTTTACCCTTTCGGGGAATGCTTCGGTCGAGGTTAACAGTGCACCGGATATCGGCGGTAGCTATTCATTGACGGGCAGTGAAACTGTAAGAGGCTGTCTTGACCCGGAAGATAACGGTGTCTATGGCGGAAGCGGCATGGCTACCATTTCGATGGGTCCGATCAATGCTGGGTCAGCAAGCGCCAGTTTTAGTGGTAAAAGTGACGGTCCCGGTTTTGGACATTCCTTCTCGGGTACGGTTTCTTGTAGTGGGTCACTGTCTGGCGGGGGTACTTACAGTGAGTCCGAGACCTCGGGAAATAGCTCCTTTTCCGGTTCATTTTCAGGTAGAACCATCATTATCAATGGTTCCGGTCAGGATGTGGCCGGAGACACATGCTCATCAAAGGGGTGGGCCAGGGCAACCAGGAAATAGCTCAGCTTCGTTACGTTGAAATAGACATTTTGGTCACACTCCGAAAGTCTTTAGGCATTCAAGAATGGCCAGCACAGAGGCCTGGGTTTCAAAGGTCAAACATGATTTCTGTTCGCGTAACACTCGGGTTCCTGATTGTTTTGTCCATTCTGAACGTCAGAGCCAACACGCCCGACCCCCTTTATCAGGATGACGCCACTAATGGGATTGCTATTTGAGTGGGACCGTAATTATTACCCCAGCACTTAGCCCTAGCATCAAATGTGGCACTAGTGAATAGTCCTCCTGCGGAAACTGAGGTTATTTCAGACGTGAGATTTGCAATATCAACAGGAACGGCTTGATCTGGTTCAGAGGTGCCATCTCCGAGTTTGCCGGAAAAATCATGTAACTTATTGAAATACTGGCGGAGAGGGTGGGATTCGAACCCACGAAGGGCTATTAACCCTTGCTGGTTTTCAAGACCAGTGCATTCAACCGCTCTGCCACCTCTCCGTGTCAAAACTTTGGTATGCCTGAGGCGCGCAAGAATACCCTAATTTTCACCTTTGCTCCAGCCCTGACAGCTGGCACATGACAGATCATTGCAAATTATTTAAGGTATCAGCCTTGAAGCAGGGAACTCGGGCCCACAGTTCCCTGTCAGATACTTGGAATTTATGCATTAAAGGAGCATCATTAACCCATGAACACACCCGTTTACAACGTTTCTTCAACCAGAAGTCTGCCTGCTGCAACGGTCAACAAGACCTTGCGCAACACTTATGCGCTGCTCGGCATGTTGTTTGTTTTCGGTGCCGCAACAGCATGGGTTGCCCAGGCGATGAACTGGCGTATTGGCTTCTTTCCGTTCCTGATCGGAATTTTCGCTTTCTCTTATGCCATCACGCGCACCCGTAACAGTGTCTGGGGTTTGGTTTTGTCGTTTGGTTTTGCCGGCCTGCTTGGCGTGGTTACCGGCTCCAACGTCAATGCCGCGCTCTATCAGTACAGTAACGGCGGTGAACTTGTCGCTTCGGCCTTCGGCCTGACGGCGGGCATTTTCTTCGCACTTTCAGCCTACGCGATGACGACCAAGCGCGACTTTAGCGGCTGGTTTGCGTTTCTCGGGGTTGGTACGCTCGCCGTGCTCGGTGCTTTTATCCTGAACTACTTCCTGCAGGTACCGGCGCTTGCGCTGGCGTTATCCACGATGATCATTATGCTGTCCTGCGGCTGGATCATCTGGCAAACCCAGCAAAACGTGCGTAATGGTGAGACCAATTACATCATGGCCGCCACCGCACTGATGGCCGATATTTTCGTGCTCTTCAACCACCTGCTTGCGCTTCTGGGTTTTGGCTTCGGCGAAGACTAAACCGGCAACCCGGAAACAGGATCTACCCCAAAGCCCGCTTCATGCGGGCTTTCTTTAAATCGCTTCCAGGCCACCCATGTAAGGCTTCAGAACCTCCGGAACCCGGATACTGCCGTCCTGTTGCTGGTAGTTTTCCATAACCGCGATGAGAGTACGGCCCACAGCCAGCCCGGAGCCATTGAGCGTGTGCACCAGCTCGGGTTTGCCGGTTTCAGGGTTACGCCAGCGGGTCTTCATCCGCCGCGCCTGGAAGTCCGTACAGACGCTGCATGACGAAATTTCGCGGTAGGTTTCCTGCCCTGGCAACCAGGCCTCGATGTCATGAGTTTTGGCGGCAGAGAAGCCCATGTCACCGGTGCACAGAATGATGGTGCGATAGGGTATTTCCAGCCGCTGCAGGATGGACTCCGCGTGACCGGTCAGCTCATCCAGAGCGTCGAGAGAACGTTCAGGACTGGTGATCTGCACCAGCTCCACTTTTTCGAACTGGTGCTGGCGAATGATGCCGCGCGTGTCCTGGCCGTAGGAACCGGCCTCGCGTCGGAAACACGGTGTCTGGGAAGTGAACTTTAAAGGCAGGTCGGCTGCGTCCACGATATCGCCCGCCATCATGTTAGTCATCGGCACTTCGGCTGTCGGTATCAGGTAACGCGGCGGATCATCGGTGGTTGCAAAGGCATCATCCCCGAACTTGGGTAACTGCCCCGTTCCCGTCATGGTTTCGGTATTGACCAGGTAAGGCAGGTATAACTCTGTGTAACCATGCTCCTGCGTATGCACATCCAGCATGAACTGGGCCAATGCCCGGTGCATTCGGGAAAGGTTGCCTCTAAGCACGACGAACCGCGATCCGGCGATCTTGGCCGCCGATGGAAAGTCGAGCAGGCCACTACCCTCCCCCAGCTCAACATGGCCGCGGGGTTCGAAATCAAACCGGGTGGGCTCGCCCCATTTACGGATTTCAACATTGTCGCTTTCGTCTTTGCCAAGTGGAACATCCGGCAGTGCAATGTTGGGCATCTCCATCAGCCAGGCCTGCTGCTGATCGCGGACCTCGTTGAATTCGGCTTCAGACCGCCCCAACCTTTCACCAAGATCTTTCACCTCGTCCAGCAACGGCTGAATGTCTTCACCCCGGGCCTTGGCCTGCCCGATGGACTTGGCGCTTATGTTTTTTTGATTCTGGAGTTCCTGTACGGCGATCTGGAGTTCTTTACGGCGTTCTTCGAGAACACGCCAGGCTACGACATCAAATTCATAACCACGCGGCGCGAGCGATGCGGCAACGGCCTGCGGGTCGGACCTCAACAATTGTGGATCAAGCATGGGATTTTTCTTCGGTTTAAACCAAATAGTTTACCGCTGAATTTCGCCGATTACATCAGCGGATTCCGGCGGATCAAAGGTAAATAGCAGTGGATCAAGCTCAGGGTTTCGCTTCACCTGGTCAAAACGAATTTCAGTTCTCAGCCCGAAGGCGTCCTCCATCACCATCATCTGGAGAATGTCGTTGGTCATGCCCAGCAGGATGCGTTCGAATTCACTCTCTGCTGAACGGGAGCGCAATTCGATCAGCTGGAGTTCGTCGGCCTGACCCACTTCCCTGACCTCGAACTGTGAATCCAGTTGGCCCAGGTCGGTCAGCAGGGTCAGTGGCGAGTTCACAGCGGCTTCGGTCTGATTCTTGACGGTCACCTGCTCCAGCACTTCATCGTAAATCCAGATGTTCTTTCCATCGGCAATGACCTGCTCGGGGAACTCACCGCCGTATTCCCATCGAAACAGCCCCGGGCGCTGCAGCCAGACCTCACCGGAACTGCCGTCTTGCACGCTGCCGTCGCTGCCGATCACGCGCTGGTCGAATCGCGCATGCAGCGATTGCAAGCCCTCTGAAAACCGTTCCAACTGAGCCCGCGCATTGGGTTCCTGGGCCTGTGCGAAACTACCCAGGATGATCATCCCAAGAAGTGCAACTGTGACGGTGAAAGACCGCTTCATGATCCGGTTAATCTTCATGATCCGGTTAATCTCTGGGCGGCGCAGGTGCAAGGACTTCCCGCTGGCCATTGTGCTCGGGCGGGCTGACAATACCGGCGGCCTCCATTTCTTCAACCAGCCGCGCCGCCCGGTTGTAGCCAATCCGCAACTGGCGCTGAACGCTGGAGATCGAAGCCCGGCGGGATTCTGTGACAAAGGCAACGGCATGGTCGTATAACTCGTCCTGTTCGGCATCGACAGATTCCGGTAGCCCGGTCGCACCAATGTTCATGCCATCGGTCGTCATCTGTGTTTCGTTTAAGACTTCCTCAACGTAATCCGGTTCCCCGAATTGCTTGAGATACTTGACGATGGCATGGACTTCACTGTCTCCGACAAAGGCGCCGTGAATGCGCTCAGGCAAGGCCGAGCCGGGCGGCAGATAAAGCATATCGCCATGCCCGAGCAGTTGTTCAGCGCCCATCTGGTCAAGAATCGTCCTGGAATCGACTCTGGAAGATACCTGGAAACCGATACGGGCAGGAATGTTGGCCTTGATCAGGCCGGTGATCACGTCCACGGAAGGTCGCTGGGTTGCGACGATCAGGTGGATACCGGCGGCCCTGGCTTTCTGGGCCAGGCGGGCGATCAGTTCTTCGATCTTTTTGCCAACAATCATCATCAAGTCGGCAAATTCGTCGATCACAACAACAATGTACGGAAACGCTTCCAGGTCGGGCGCTTCCTCCGGCACATCCGGCAATTGCGGCGTAAACAACGGATCCTTCAGCGGTTCACCCTTGTCAGCCGCGTCCTTGACCTTCTTGTTGAAACCGGACAGGTTGCGCACGCCCAGCGTGGCCATCAGGCGGTAGCGGCGTTCCATTTCAGCCACGCACCAGCGCAGGGCATTGGCCGCTTCCTTCATGTCGGTTACAACCGGCGCCAACAGGTGTGGAATGCCTTCGTAGACCGATAACTCCAGCATCTTGGGATCGATCATGATCAGCCGCACCTGGTCCGCTGTCGATTTGTACAGCAGGCTGAGGATCATCGCATTCAACGCGACGGATTTACCGGACCCGGTGGTGCCGGCAACCAGCACATGCGGCATTTTCGTAATGTCTGCAATGACCGGATTGCCACCGATACTTTTGCCCAGCGCCAGGGTCAGTGCAGAATTTGAGCGGTCAAAGACCTCCGAACGCATGATTTCGGACAGGTAGACCGTGTGGCGCACTGCATTGGGTATTTCCAGCCCGATGGTGGTTTTGCCGGGAATGACCTCGACCACGCGAACCGATATCACGCTCAGGCCACGTGCGAGATCCTTGGCCAGGTTGGAAATCTGTGCTGACTTGACACCCGCAGCAGGCTGCAATTCGAACCGCGTGATGACCGGCCCCGGGTGGACCTCCACCACGTCAACCTGGACGCCGAAATCCGCCAGTTTGAGCTCCACCTGCCGGGACAGGGCTTCGAGTACCTCGGTGCTGTAACCGGCGACCTGCTCGGGCGGATCATCCAGTAGTTCCAGCGGGGGCAGCGAACCGGCTGGCAGGTTCTTGAACAGTGGTTGCTGTTTTTCCCGCTTGGCGCGCTCGCTGGGCATGCCTTCGGGCGCCACGATTTGCGGCTCGATCTTCATCTTCGGCTTGGTTTTCTGGCGAACCGAGTCCGCCTTTCTGACTTCTCCCCGCTGAGCCTTGGCGCGACGCCCGGCAAACCAGTCACGCATACCGGCCGCGGTACTGCCTAACCAGGCAATTGAGTTGAGCGTGTACTTGCCCGTCAGGTCCATCACCTGGAACCAGGAGATGCCGGTAAACAGTGTTAGTCCAACCATGAACATCGCCAGCAGAAAAAGCGTTGACCCGAGAGCGCCGGTTACCTGCATCAGTGGTGTGGCAATCTGCAGTCCGATAACGCCCCCTCCTCCCGCCGGCATGGAACCCGCGGGCGGCAAGCTATGGAGATGCCCCAGGCCGGTGGCCGACAACACGAATAACAACAGGCCGGTAAGGCGCGCCAGCCATTCAATCGGCCCCGCCTTTTCGATCGGTTTCCCGGCCCGGTCATAAACCAGCCAGCCCGTGAACACGATCAGCAAGGGCAATGTGTAAGCCAGGTAGCCGGTCAGGAACAGGAAAAAATTAGCCAGCCAGGCCCCCAGTACCCGACCGATGTTATGCACCTGGTCGGAGGCGACAGTATTGAACGGCCCCGGGTCCGTCGGGTCATAACTGAGCAGGCAAGTCACCAGGTACACGGCCAGCAGGATACTCAGGATGAAGAAACTTTCACTCAGGCGCTGAGCGATCTGGTTGCCTTCAGGAATGGCTCTCTTCGACTTTTTCTTGGCTTGCGGCAAGCTGATCTTCCTTGTCAGATTGATTGTCTGGATCCAGCGTTGATTTTCAACGCATAATGACCCCATATTCTCTGTGGCACAAACCTGGCCATCAAACTGGAGCGATTATACATGAGCGACGTCAAGCACTGCCGATTCCTGATCATCGGATCGGGTCCCGCCGGATACACCGCCGCGATTTACGGAGCGCGGGCCAACCTGAAACCGGTCATTATTACCGGTGTCGAACAGGGCGGACAGCTGACGACGACCACGGAAGTCGAGAACTGGCCTGGCGGCCACGCCGAACTGCAGGGTCCGGAACTGATGCAAAACATGCTTGAACACACTGAGCGTTTCGACGCTGAAGTCGTTTTTGACCATATCAACAAGACTGACCTCAGTCAGCGGCCCTTCCGCCTGGAAGGAGACAGCGGCATCTATACGGCTGATGCGATCGTCATCGCCACCGGCGCCAGCGCTCGCTACCTGGGCCTGCCATCGGAGGAAGCGTTCAAAGGTAAAGGAGTTTCGGCGTGCGCCACCTGTGACGGTTTCTTTTATCGCGGCCGCAAAGTCGCGGTGATCGGCGGCGGCAATACCGCCGTCGAGGAAGCGCTGTACCTGTCCAATATTGCCGAAGAAGTTGTAGTGGTTCATCGACGGGACGAACTGCGTGCAGAAAAAATTCTGCAGGACCGCCTTTTCGACCGCGAAAAAAATGGCAACGTCACCATCATGTGGGACCACGTCCTTGAAGAAGTGCTGGGTGACGAAAGTGGCGTCACCGGGATGCGGGTTAAAAATGTGAAGACCGGAGATGATACCCGGATTGAACTCGCCGGAGTCTTTATCGCTGTGGGCCATACCCCCAATACCGGCATTTTCGAAGGGCAACTGGACATGAACGGCGGTTACATCAATATTCGCAGCGGCACGGTGGGCTATGCGACGGCGACCAGTGTTGACGGCGTATTTGCAGCAGGTGACGTGGCCGATCATGTGTATCGCCAGGCCGTCACGTCGGCCGGTTTCGGATGCATGGCGGCTCTCGATGCCGAACGATGGCTGGATGAGCAGGAATAAAGTCCTGCAACCGGACTTTCCAGCAGTGTGAGTTTTTCCGCCCGTATCGTTTCTGATTTCAATTCGATCTCGCCGGATCAGTGGGGTCAGCTGGGCCATGCGGGCAATCCGTTCCTGTCCCATGCGTTTCTGGCCAGCCTGGAATCCAGTGGCTGTATCGGCCCTGCCGTGGGCTGGGTTCCACACCACCTGGCGCTGTTCGAACAGGAACGGCTGGTGGCCTTTGCTCCCAGCTACATCAAGACCAATTCCCACGGGGAGTTCGTATTTGACTGGGCCTGGGCGGATGCTTTTCAGCGCCATGGCCTACCCTATTACCCCAAGCTGCTGACGGCTGTTCCGTATTCACCGGTGACAGGCCCCCGGCTGCTCACGGCAAAAGACCACCCCGCGCAAGCAATCCTCGCGGAACAACTGCTCGAGTTTGCCCTGCAGCAGTGTGATCGTGCAGGATTTTCCTCCTGGCATTGCAATTTTCTGCTCGAAGAGGAACAGTCGGTTTTTGCAGGTGACGAGACGCTCGCCCGTTCTGACTGGCAGTTTCACTGGCACAACCGGGGTTACCGGACGTTTGATGACTTCCTGCTGCAACTGCGCTCGCGCAAGCGCAAGAACATCCGGCGGGAGCGACGACAGGTCCAGCAGGCCGGCATCCGGTTTGACTGGAAGAGCGGTTCACAGGTCGACTCAGAAGATCTCCAATTCATTCATCGATGCTATATCAGCACATTTCATGCCTATGGCAATCACCCCGTTTTGAACGAGTCCTTTTTTGGCAAGCTGGCTGATGGGCTGCAAGAAGGTTTCCAGGTGTGTATAGCCAGCCGCGAAGGCGAGCCACTGGCGATGAGTTTGTTCCTCAGCGGCGGCGGCCGGCTGTATGGCAGGTACTGGGGTTGCCTGGAAGATATTCCCGCGCTGCATTTCGAATCGGCTTATTACCAGGGTATTGAATACGCCATTCGCAATGGCATCGAAGTGTTTGAGTCCGGCGCCCAGGGGGAACACAAGGTCGCTCGTGGCTTCATGCCGGAGAAAACCCGGTCGTTTCATTACATCAGGAACGAATCTTTTCGCACAGCAATCGCTACTTTTCTGGAGCGCGAGCAGCACTGGCTGGATGACTATCGGGATGAACTGCTCAGGCACAGCCCGTACCGGCAGCCGGAGTCATGAAAAACATCCTGCAACTGCCGCAACTGGGCCCGGACCCTTTATCGCCCTTTCCACCACCAGGCGCGGCCCTGGAATCACCGAACGGTCTATTGGCCTGGGGCGGCGACCTGCACCCGGACCGTCTTCTACGGGCTTACCGGCAGGGCATTTTTCCGTGGTATTCGGAAGGCCAGCCAATCCTGTGGTGGAGCCCCGCGCCGCGTTGTGTGCTCTATCCTGCCAGGGTGTACCTGTCCCGCCGGACCCGGCGACGCTACAACAATGGTGGCTACAAACTGAGCGTAAATACTGCTTTCGACGCGGTCATTACGGCCTGCGCCGGGCCACGGGCAGACGGCAGCGGTACCTGGATTACACCGGAAATGAAGGATGCCTATCTCCGGCTACATCACCTGGGGCATGCCCACTCCCTGGAAGTGTGGAAGGATGAACGGCTGGCCGGTGGCATCTACGGCCTGGCGGCGGGACGATTGTTTTTTGGCGAGTCGATGTTCAGCCGTCAGACCGACGGCAGCAAGATCGCCCTGGTTGCACTGTGTCACCTGTTGCTAAAGCACGGTTACGAATTGCTCGACTGCCAGGTGGGAAACCCACATCTTTATTCCATGGGCGCCGAGGACATCAGCAGGGAAGCTTTTCAGTCCATGCTGGAAAACCAACCAGACAACCAGGCAAGGCTGTTCGATTGGCAGGCAGGACCGGTAACGGAAAACCACTGGCAGGAGAGACCCGGCTGAGGCTAAGGCAAATCCGGGAAGCCGTCAGTTCCTGAACAGGCTTTGGAAACGCTGCAGGGTTTCTTCGTCCAGGTCACCCCTTTCCTGCGCCAGCTCCAGTACCGTTCTTGCCAGAACCCGGTAAACGTCTATGTCTTCCGGATGCGAATGCCGAATCGCACCCAGATGTGCTTCGATCGTACTGGTGTCGCCGCGGACGACCGGCCCGGTGATCGTTTTCTTTGCGCCGGCGCGAGCCAGGTCGACCATCGTGCTCTGCAGTAACTGGTGCGTGACCGTAGCGGCGGTAGCCGCAGGCAGCCCGGCTTTTTGTTGCCACTTTTGCGCCTTCCAGGCCACAGCCTTGGTAATATTACTGACAATACTGACCGACGCGTGATACAGGCCCCTGTTGATGGAGTCCACCGGCAACCAGCTGCCGCCGATCGAGGTTATCAATGGCTGGAGCCGGTCCAGCGCCGCTGACGAGCCTTCAGCCACACAGGCCGTGCCCCTGAATTCCTCCACGGTTAGTTTTGCATCAGTCAGTGAGCGGACCGGGTGCAGGGCTGCCAGGCAAGCGCCTGTCTTTGCCAGTGGCTCAAGCACCTCCAGTCCGAAACGCCCGGCCAGGTGAAAGACGACCGACCGCTCCAGTCCGGTCACGCTGTCGGCCAGCAACTCAGCCAGGTCTTCAATACGATCATCGTTGGCGCCAATCAGCCAGTATTCAGCCCGACTCATCGAAGAAACTGCCGTTACGGCATGGCCGGCCCCGGTTCGTGTGACCGCCCGTTCAGCGCTTTCAAACGTGCGGTTAATCACATCACCGATGCAGACTGAGCCCGCCTCAACCCACAGCCTGGCAAGGCTTCCGGCGGCCCGGCCACAGCCAATGATGTTGATACGTCCCAGGTCCATTCAGCCGCTTTCCTGCTGTTGATCGGCAATCATGAAGTAGATATGGGTAATAATTTCAGAAGCCGGCATCTGGCCTGGATCAGAAATGTAGTGTTCCCAGCTCACGCGCCCCTCTTCCAACTGGTTAGCGGCCATGAAAGCCGATAGCTTCTCATAACTCAGGCCCATCGAGTCATAGGAACCCTTGTGAACCACCCGCACCGCAAGGCCGGCTGGCGACTGGCCAACCTGCACATTTCCGGCAACGCGAACATCGGTTGAAGAGACTGGAATCGCAGCCTCGAACGAGTAATCCCGGGCATCCCAGCCACGCGTAATCGCCATCGGCTGCGCCGTCATTTCAATACCATGCTCAGTCATGAAGGCGACGATTTCCTGGTAAGCGGCAGCCAGCACCTCAGAGACGTTTCCCGTCTCCCGGCGGCCGCCGGTCGCAATATAGAGAATGTCAAAGGGTTGTACCGTAACAATCTCCGCATCGAGATCCGAAAAATCCGTTTCCGGCAGTGTTTCGGCATATTGCCTCAGCCGCTCCAGGCCCTGTTCATAATCCGATCCGATCCACCGGTCAAAGAACAGTCCAAAATAGCGGGCCAGCAGACTGCCGAAAAAGCCCTGGCCGTCCACCAGGCTGGTATTGAACCCCCAGGTGACCAACGTACCGGAAGACGACGGCTGAAGATCAAAGTAGGAAGTAGCCTTTCCCTGGTGTTCGAAATCAAGCTGCATCCGGACCAGCGAATACGGCTTGCTTTCGATGATTTCCTGCCAGCCATTACCGACCTGCCTGGGATCGCCTGTCCATTCCATCCGTGCACCGACACCGGCGGACGGGCCGCTGAACCGGT
>Ga0224504_10000011_pt1 | contig 66077 bp, 61 predicted proteins | sample SF_Oct11_sed_USG_3_FD_170160 | JGI IMG/M metagenome (GOLD analysis project Ga0224504, IMG submission 170160) | Sediment microbial communities from San Francisco Bay, California, United States - SF_Oct11_sed_USGS_24 | ecosystem: Environmental > Aquatic > Marine > Sediment | place: USA...
TAAAGCAGATAATAATTCGCAAATAAAAACTTCTAAAAGAATCAGAAATAACTAAAAAAAATGCTTAACATTTCTGTTAAGCATTTTTTTATATCAGTTACTTAAATATCATTCTTCTTCCTCAATTTTATTTTTTGAAGCTTTTCTACTTCCAGCATACATATCGTATCTAACAAAACGACAATCTAAATCTCCATTTTTTAATGGTATTCTTTTTGATGTTTTTAAACCAACATGTTTCAAGGCTTCTAAATCTGAAGTGATAAACCATACAGTAGAATCTGGATACCCATGTTTTAAAGTGTCTCCTATATTTTTATAAAATTCTTTCACATCAACATTTAAACGTTCTCCATAAGGCGGATTGAATAAAATGGTGGTTGGACCAAAAACTTCTTTCATAGAATTGAAAAAATTTACGTGATGTACCCCTATAAAATCTTTTAAATTGGCATTATCTATATTATCATTTGCTTTTCTAATGGCCGATGGCGCCTTATCAAATCCCATAATTTTAAAATGACAATTACGAATTTTTTTCAATAATGCATCTTGAATTACAAAAAATAAATCTTCGTCAAAATCTTTCCAGTTTTCAAAACCAAATTCTTTTCTATTGATATTTGCCGGAACATTATTGGCAATCATAGCCGCTTCAATCAATATAGTTCCTGAACCACACATAGGATCAATAAAATTACAGTCACCAGTATAGCCTGATAACAACACCAATCCAGCCGCTAACACCTCGTTAATTGGTGCAATATTGGTGGCGCTTCTATATCCTCTTTTATGAAGTGACTGCCCCGAACTATCTAATGAAACCGTACACAAATCGTTTAAAATATGTACGTGAATTTTCACATCTGGATGGTCAACATCTACATTTGGACGCTTGTGGTATTTATGTCTAAAATAATCAGCTATTGCATCCTTAGATTTTAAAGCTATATAATGTGAATTTGTTGTGAAATTTTTAGAGTTAACAACGGCACCAATAGCAAAAGTACTATCAACATCCATTTCACGCTCCCAATTCATCAACATTAATTTTTTATATAAATCGTCTTCATCAAAAACTTTAAATCGCTTTATTGGCTTCAAAATTCTAATCGCAGTACGCAAAGCAATATTTGCTTTATACATAAAGCCTTTATCTCCATAAAAAGATACATTACGCACACCAACTTCAACATCCTGGGCTCCAAGGTCGCGAAGCTCTTTAGCCAAAACCTCCTCCAAACCAAACATGGTGGTTGCAGTCATTTTAAAATTATGATTCATCATTAAATATTTTGTGCAAAAGTACTCAATTTATCAGATACGGCTACCGCTTCAAGTTTATAATATTTAATTTCATTATTTCTTAAAAACACAAACTACACCAACAGGGGTTTTTAATTAAGTATGGTTCCTAAAAAAACACATTACACTAATAAATTTTATAATTATGCTCAAATATTTCAAAAAACAGTACTTTTGGTTCTATTTTTAATAGTTATGATAAAAAACAAAGAATGGTTTGTATCATGGTTTGACACCAATTATTACCATACCTTATACAAACATAGAGATGACACAGAAGCCCATAATTTTGTAAAAAACTTAGTGTCATTTTTAAAACTTGACAAAAAAGATACGTTATTAGATTTAGCTTGTGGAAAAGGACGTCATTCAATTTATTTAAATTCCTTAGGATTTAATGTGGTTGGTGCCGACCTATCCATTAATAGTATTCGGTTTGCAAAGAAAGCTGAAAATGACACCCTACGTTTTTTCGTACATGATATGAGAAACCCTTTTGAATCTAAATTCAATGCTATTTTGAACTTGTTTACTAGTTTTGGTTTTTTTGAAAATGACAAAGAAGATATTGCAATACTTCAAAACATTAAAAATGGATTGCTTCCTGAAGGGAAAGCCATTATAGACTTTATGAATACTAAAAAAGTAATTGATAATTTAGTTCCTCAAGAAACCCAATTAATAGATGGCATTACATTTAATATTAGCCGTTATATTGAAAAAGGATTTATTGTAAAAGAAATAAATTTTGATGCCGACGGAGAGCACCACAGATATTTTGAAAAAGTGAAATGTCTAGATTTAGAAAAAATAAATACATACATTCGTTTAGTAGGTTTTAAAATAAAGCATATTTTTGGCGATTATAACTTAGAAGTATTTAATGAAGAAACCTCTGATAGATTAATTTTAGTTTTAGAATGACATATATTGCACTTATTTTATCGGTTTTAATTGGAATTATTATTGTATTTGGTGTTAAACCAAGTGCTAAAACAGTACAACTGCTACTCGCTTTTAGTGGCGCTTATTTACTTTCCATTACAATACTTCACTTGTTACCTGAAGTTTACTCTTCAATAAATTCATCTATTGGATTGTTTATCCTACTAGGTTTGTTATTTCAGCTCTTTTTAGATTTTTTTTCAAAAGGGGCAGAACATGGTCACATTCATAATCAAGAAACTAATGACTTCCCTTGGGCATTGTTTATAAGTTTAAGTTTACATGCTTTTATGGAAGGTATCCCGTTGGCACATAACCACCACCATGACCATTTATTATGGGCTGTTGTTATACATAAAGTACCTATAGCTATTATTTTAGGAACTTTTTTTGTGAGTTCTGGTATTTCAAAAAAATATGCATTGTTGTTTTTGATATTGTTTTCGCTCATGTCGCCATTAGGAAGTTTAGCGGGTGAAAACATTGCATTTTTAATTACTTACAAAACGCAAATAAGCGCTATTATAATTGGTATATTTTTACATATTTCCACAATTATTTTATTTGAAACAGCTAAAGATCATTCATTTAATTTATTGAAATTCATAGCTATTCTTATAGGAATGCTTGTTGCATTTTTAGCATAAATTTGTATGTATACTATTGCTTTTTAATTTGCCACTTGGCTTATAAATTTAATTCTCATTAATCTCAATTCTTCATCTTCGTAATCTCCATCAAATTCATCCATTGCATCTTGGATCTTATCGCTGTCAGATTCCATAAAATATTCAAATATTTCTTCTTGCTGGTCTTCATCTAACATCTCATTAATACAGTAATCTATATTAATTTTTGTACCACTATAAACAATTCGTTGCATTTCCTCAATCAACTCACTAAAAGTCAGCCCTTTTGCTTTAGCAATATCTTCCAAAGGTAATTTTCTGTCTGTGTTTTGAATGATATATAATTTCAAACTAGAATTTACACCTGTGCTCTTTACAACAAAATCATCGGGTCTAACAATATCATTTTCTTCAACATATTTTGCTATCAATTCAATAAACGGCTTCCCAAATTTGGCGGCTTTCCCTTCTCCTACCCCATAGATGTTTTTTAATTCATCCATCGTAATAGGATATTTTAAAGCCATATCGTCTAACGAAGTTTCTTGAAATACTGCATATGGTGGTACTGAATTCTTTTTGGCAACCGATTTTTGTAAATCCTTTAATATTTTAACCAAAACCTCATCCGCAACTACACCACCTCCTTTAGCTTTTATAATAACCTTTGTATCATAAGATTCATTATATATATGATCTTCTGTCATCATAAACGACCCTGGTTTTTTTATAAAGTCTAAACCTTTTCGGGTTATTTTAACCACACCATATTGCTCAATCTCTTTTCTAATAAAGCCTGCAACCAATGCCTGGCGAATCATGGCCATCCAATAACTTCCTTCTCTTCCTTTACCACATCCAAAAAAAGGCTGCTCATCTGTTTTATGTGATTTTAGTAAGGCATTCATTTTACCAATAATGGTATTTACCAATTCTTTGGATTTGTACTTTTCTTTGGTATCTCTTACAACCTCCAACAACTGTAATAATTCTGATTGTGCTTCGTGCTTAGCTTTGGGGCTTCTTACATTATCGTCCATATCAGCACCTAAACCATTGACTTCATCAAATTCTTCTCCAAAATAATGTAATAAATATTTTCTTCGAGACATGGATGTTTCACAATACCCAACAACTTCTTGTAACAAAGCATTGCCTATTTCTTGTTCCGATATAGGTTTTCCAGATAAAAATTTCTCAAGTTTTTCTATATCCTTATACGCATAATACGCCAAACAATACCCTTCACCTCCATCACGTCCGGCCCTACCCGTTTCTTGATAATAGCTCTCTAAACTTTTGGGAATATCATGATGAATTACAAATCTTACATCAGGTTTATCTATTCCCATACCAAAAGCAATTGTTGCAACCACAACATCTGTATCTTCCATCAAAAACATATCTTGATGTTTAGACCTGGTTTTTGCATCTAATCCAGCATGATAAGGAACCGCTCTAATGCCGTTTACCTGAAGCAATTGAGCTATCTCTTCAACTTTTTTTCGACTTAAGCAATAAATAATTCCCGATTTATCTTTGTGCTGACGAATAAACCTAATAATATCACCATCAATATTAGCCGTTTTTGAACGTACATCATAAAACAAATTAGGCCTGTTAAATGAAGCCTTAAAAGTTTTAGCATCCGTCATACCCAATGTTTTCAATATATCTTCCTGAACCTTTTCGGTAGCCGTTGCGGTTAGCCCAATAATTGGAACATTGTCTATTTTTTGGATGATTGTTCTTAAATTTCGATATTCAGGTCTAAAATCATGACCCCATTCTGAAATACAATGTGCTTCATCTATCGCTACAAATGAAATTTTTTGTCCCTGTAAAAACTCAACATAATCTTCTTTAATTAAAGATTCTGGTGCGACGTACAATAATTTTGTTACACCGCTATTAATATCACTTTTTACCTTATTAACTTCTGTTTTATTCAACGAAGAATTCAATACATGGGCAATTCCATATTCATCAGAAATACCTCTTATAGCATCAACCTGATTTTTCATTAATGCAATTAATGGAGATACAACAATAGCAGTTCCATCTTTTACTAATGCCGGCAATTGATAACACAACGATTTTCCTCCTCCTGTAGGCATAATAACAAAGGTATCATTATTATCCATTATACTTTTTATAGCCCCTTCTTGTAAGGACTTAAATTTGGTGAAACCAAAATATTTTTTTAGGGCTGCATGTACATCAAAATTTTCTCTCTTCATTATACAATATAGTATTATTTGTCTATTTTATAATAATTATTTATCGTTTAAAAATTTTCAAGCATTTTTTATTGTCATATTTATTTTTTTCGTCAGTTTAACAAATATTAAATTAATTAGATTTATTTTTGTTTGCTCATAAATATAAAACTTTTTAAATTCAAACATCTAAACTTTTGAAAAATAAAAATACAATTATAGAAACCGCTAAACAAACTATTATAGCGGAAAGTAACGCAATTGCGAATTTAGTTAATTTTTTAACAAAAGATTTCGAAGATGCTGTTAATTTTATTCATAATTCCAACGGAAGACTTATTGTTACAGGAATTGGCAAAAGTGCTAAAATTGCCGATAAAATTGTGGCAACTCTAAATTCTACTGGAACACCTTCTATTTTTATGCATGCAGCCGATGCAATTCATGGTGATTTAGGTATTATACAAACAAACGATGTTGTAATGTGTATTTCTAAAAGTGGTAACACACCTGAAATTAAAGTGCTTGTGCCATTTATAAAAAATTATGGAAATAAGATTGTTGCTTTAACAGGAAATGCAGACTCTTTTTTAGGTACCCATGCCGATTTTGTTTTGAATTGTTATGTTGAGAAAGAAGTTTGCCCTAATAATTTAGCTCCAACAACCAGTACAACTGCTCAGTTAGTTGTTGGTGATGCCTTGGCTGTTTGCTTATTAGAATTGAATGATTTTTCAAGTAACGATTTTGCAAAATACCACCCAGGAGGTGCCTTAGGGAAAAAATTATATTTACGCGTTCATGATTTGGTTGGCAACAACCAAATACCTCAGGTTGAAAAAAACACACCAATTAAGGATGTTATAATTGAAATTTCGAAAAAGCGATTGGGGAGTTCTGCAGTTTTGGAAAACAATAAAATTATTGGGATAATAACAGATGGCGATTTGCGCCGTATGTTAAAAGATAATACCGATATTAGCCAACTAAAAGCTGTTGATATTATGAGTGAAAATCCAAAAACTATACAGGCAGACGAAATGGCTATTAAAGCGCTTGAGACGATGGAAGACAATAATATTTCTCAAATTTTAGTTGAAAATAATAATACCTATGTTGGTGTTGTTCATTTACATGACTTGTTAAAAGAAGGCCTTTTTTAGTATGGCAGAAAAAGAAATGTCGTTTTTAGACCACGTTGAAGTTTTGAGATGGCACTTGGTGCGATCTACTGGGGTTGTTCTTATTTTTTCAATTGTTGCTTTTTTAATGAAGAATCTTATTTTTAATGTGATTCTTTTCGCCCCAAAAAACGCAGATTTTATTACTTATCGCTTTTTTTGTAAAGTTTCTAACTACTTTGGTGCTGAGGGTTTATGCATAGAAGATATTCCATTCACTTTTCAAAGCCTAGCAATGTCTGAACAATTTAGTGTTCATATATGGACCTCAATTACCGTAGGATTCATTATGGCATTTCCATATATTGTTTGGGAATTTTGGAAATTTATTAGTCCTGGTTTGTATGAAACAGAACGTAAAGGCGCTAAAACTTTTATCATCATTTCATCTTTCTTATTTTTTATCGGGGTGTTATTTGGCTATTATGTTGTTACACCACTTTCTGTAAATTTCTTGGGAAGTTATTCTATTAGTGATATGGTAGATAGAAATATAAAAATAGATTCTTATATATCGTTGGTTAGATCATCTGTATTAGCTTCAGGTTTTATTTTTGAATTGCCAATAATTATGTATTTCTTAACTAAAATGGGATTAGTAACGCCTGATTTTTTAAAAAAATACAGAAAACTTGCCTTGGTTTTAGTGCTTTTATTAGCAGCTATTATTACACCGCCAGATATTATTAGTCAAATAATTGTAGCAATTCCGGTTTTGATTTTATACGAAATAAGTATTTTCATTTCAAAAATTGTTATAAAAAAAGAGCTTAAAAAAGAGCAAGAAAACAACTAATAGCTAAATTAAACTAATTAACAAATCTACTTATATACGACAATGATTTTAAGAGCTGAAAACATCAAAAAGAAATACGGAAGCAGGTATGTAGTTAAAGGAATTTCGCTGGAGGTTGAACAAGGTCAAATTGTTGGATTATTAGGTCCAAATGGTGCTGGAAAAACCACTTCATTTTATATGATTGTTGGAATGGTAAAACCAAATGAAGGTCAAATTTTTTTAGATGACCAACCTATTACCGGTTTTCCAATGTATAAAAGAGCGCAAGAAGGTGTTGGTTATTTGGCACAAGAAGCCTCTATATTTAGAAAGTTATCTGTTGAAGACAATATAATGTCTGTTCTACAATTTTCAGACCATTCAAGAATGGAGCAAAAAAAGAAACTAGAATCTTTAATTGAAGAATTTAGCTTAGGACATGTTAGAAAAAACAGGGGTGATTTACTCTCTGGTGGCGAACGTAGAAGAACTGAAATAGCACGTGCTTTGGCCTCTGATCCAAAATTTATTTTATTGGATGAACCCTTTGCAGGTGTTGACCCAATTGCTGTTGAAGACATTCAAAATATTGTAGCCCATTTAAAAGATCGCAATATTGGAATTTTAATTACAGATCATAATGTTCAAGAAACATTGGCCATTACCGATAAAACTTACCTAATGTTTGAAGGTGGTATATTAAAAGAAGGAACCCCTCAAGAACTTGCCGAAGACGAAACTGTTAGACGGGTATATTTAGGACAAGATTTTCAATTAAAAACCCGTAAATTTTAATATTATCTTTCTTTATCTTATTTAATGGCTGTCTTTTAATTATTCAAAAACCTTTAAGCGTTTTATTTAAGTTGTTCATATTAATTAACATTTAAGTTTTAAAATAATCCTATCAAATTACAAGCTCCATAATCAAAACCTTTGTACCCAATTAATACATAGCTAATTACATTGAGTTCTATTGTAATTAGTAATTATTTTTCTAAAAACAATGCTTATAACCCTACACAAATACAATTGGCTAACCCAAGCACTTGTAACCAATAAGCTATATTAGTTAGGTATTTTATTATTTAGCGCATCTAAAGCCTGTGTTAAACAAAGATGTTTCAACAGAATTTTGACCTCTAAATGTTGTAGTATAACTTTTATCCAATGCTTGGTCAAACATAAACGAACCGCCGCGTGTACTTTTTATATTTTGTTTATTTGATGGTATATTGTTATTTTCTGGGTAAGGCATATAATTATTCTCACACCACTGCCATACATTTCCGCCCATATCAGTTAATCCTGATGTTGTTTCTCCAAAAACTCCAACCGGAGAAGTTAATAAATAACCATCTAACGCTTCTACTACACTTGTATTTTCACCTTGCCAAACATTTGCCATATATTTATCATTTATAACCAAAGTATTCCCCCAAGCATATTTATCGGCACTGTTCTTTCCATTTTTAGCAGCATATTCCCATTCAAATTCAGTAGGAAGTCGTTTTCCTATCCAGCTAGAATAAGCCTTTGCATCATTCCAACTTACATGGGTCACTGGATGATTATCATTTGCTTTTGGTTGCTTAGGTCCTAACGGATATTCCCAATTAGCTCCTTTAACAAGTTCCCAGGCATTTTTTTCAAAAGAAAACACTCCTGAGTCTCCAAATTTATCAGCATCGGTTTTAAAACCTGTTTTTAAAATAAATGCTCTAAATTCTTCAACAGTCACCAAATTTTTATCTAAATAAAATGGCCTTATCTTTTTTTCAAAAGTTGGTTGTTCATTTGGCGCTCCTTCATTTGAGCCTATCAAAATGACTCCCCCATCAAAATAAACCATATTACTGGCATCAACTTTAATAGGTTCACTCTTCTCTTCTATTGTATTTTCTATAGCTGGCTCATTACTTTTCTTACTGTCTTTACAAGCAATTAACAACAAAAAACCAACTAAAATAGTTCCTAATAATTTCATATAAAACATTCTAATTATTTTTAATTTTTTTTCTTTAACATGGGTACAAATCTAAATTTTCCAAGCTCGTGTTTTTCAAAATCTTTATCACTTGTTCTAATTAACAAATTCATAGTTTGAACATCGTCACCAACAGGTATTACAAGTCTTCCGCCAATTTTTAACTGTGCTAACAAAGGCTTTGGTACAAAAGGAGCACCTGCAGTAACTATAATACTATCAAAAGGAGCGTCTTCAGGAAGTCCTTTATAACCATCTCCAAAAATTATTTTTTTGGGTTTATAGCCTAATTTAGGTAAAAATAGTTTTGTTTTTTTAAACAACTCCTGTTGCCTTTCAATAGTATAAACCTTGGCTCCCATTTCAATTAAAACAGCGGTTTGGTAACCTGACCCCGTACCTATTTCCAATACTTTATCTCCTGGTTTAACTTGCAATATTTCAGTTTGAAATGCGACCGTATATGGCTGAGAGATTGTTTGCTCAGCAGAAATAGGAAATGCTTTGTCCTGATAGGCAAAATCAACAAAACCTGAATCCATAAATAAATGTCTAGGAATATTTGCAATGGCTTTTAATACATTTTTATCTGTAATCCCTTTTTCTACAATTGTGTTTACCAATTGATTTCTAAGTCCTTGATGTTTGTGGCTGTCCTTCACTAAAAATTTAAATTTGAGTCGTTAAAAGTAGGAATAAATGCTTAAAGATTCTTACTTTTGTTTGTATAAAATTTAAAGTATAGTTATGTTAAAAGTTGGAGTTTTAGGTGCTGGACATCTTGGTAAAATTCATTTGAAATTATTAAATCAATCGGAAAAATATGAACTTATTGGCTTTTATGACCCTATAAAAGAAAACGCATTAAAGGTTGAAAAAGAATTTGGATATAAAGCATTTGATGCTATTGAAACACTTATAAATGCTGTTGACGTAGTAGACATTGTAACCCCAACCCTTTCTCATTTTGATTGCGCAAAACTTGCCATTGAGAACGGAAAACATGTTTTTATTGAAAAGCCTATTACCAATACTGTTGATGAAGCCGAACAACTACTTCAACTAATTAAAAAACACAATGTTAAAGGACAAGTTGGTCATGTAGAAAGGTTCAACCCTGCTTTTACCGCTGTAAAAGACGCTATTCAAAGTCCAATGTTTATTGAAACCCATAGATTGGCTGAATTTAACCCTAGAGGAACAGATGTACCCGTTGTTTTAGATTTAATGATTCACGACATTGATGTTATTTTAAGTGTTGTGAAATCTAAAGTTAAAAACATACAATCAAGTGGTGTATCTGTAATAAGTGAAACACCTGATATTGCAAATGCACGAATTGAATTTGAAAATGGTTGTGTTGCCAACTTAACCGCAAGTAGAATTTCATTGAAAAACATGCGTAAATCTCGTTTCTTCCAAAAGGATGCTTATATTGCTGTTGATTTTTTTGAAAAAGCAACTGAAGTTGTAAAAATGAAAGATGCTCCTGAAACGCCAGGTGATTTTGACATGGTTTTACAAAATGCTGAAGGGATAAAAAAACAACTTTATTTTGAAAATCCAACAATTGAAACCAATAATGCCATCTTAGACGAATTAGAAACGTTTGCAGATGCCATAAACAACAATACAACACCTATTGTTTCTCTTGAACAAGGAACCGAAGCGTTAAGAGTAGCGCATGAAATTATTAGTAATTTTTAAATATTACAACTAACATGAATCCAAAAGTTACAACTGAGCATAAAAAAGGGAATGCTACCATTTTTAAAAATCCATTTTTAGAAAGTTTAACCAAAACAAGTTTACGATCTAATATTATCATTTATGGGTCTGTAGTACTTTTATTAATATACAATGCTTTATATGTAAAAAACATTGAACTTGTAACTTTTATTGGTTTATTTATGTTTGCTTTATTTTTCTGGACATTTGCAGAATATATATTGCACCGTTTTGTTTTTCATTGGATTAATGACAATAAATTTGTTCAACGGTTTCACTTTATTATGCATGGCGCGCATCATTTGCACCCAAAAGATACTGAACGTTTGTTAATGCCTCCTGTACCAGGAATTATAATGGCAAGTATCTTATTTGCTGTTTTCTACGTCATATTTTTAATAATTGGATACCCAAATTATACTTGGGGATTTTTTCCTGGATTTTTTCTGGGATACTTGCTATATTCTTTTTTACATAGAGCAACACATGTTGTAAAGCCACCCAAACAATTTAAATTTTTATGGAAACATCATAGTTTACACCATTATAAACATCCTAATAAAGCTTATGGTGTTTCAAATACTTTATGGGATCATGTATTTGGAACTATGCCCCCAAAAAATAAATAAAACTAACTTATTTCACATGAAACATATAGCCGTTATAGGAGCAGGAACAATGGGAAATGGAATTGCCCATGTATTTGCGCAAAACAATTATAAAGTACATTTAGTTGATATTTCTGAAGAAGCAATAAACAAAGGACTAGCAACTATTTCAGGTAATTTAGATAGATTAGTGGCAAAAGATAAAATTTCTAATGAAACCAAAGCACTTACTTTATCTAATATCTCAACTTTTACCTCTATCGCTAAGGGCGTAAAAAATGTTGATTTAGTTGTTGAAGCTGCAACTGAAAATGTGGATTTAAAATTAAACATTTTCAAAGAATTAGATAAAGAAGCTCCAAAAAACACAATTTTAGCATCCAACACTTCGTCTATATCAATTACCAAAATAGCTTCAGTTACCAACAGACCAGAAAAAGTAATTGGAATGCACTTTATGAACCCTGTTCCAATTATGAAATTAGTTGAAATAATTAGAGGTTATAACACTTCTGAAAAGGTTACAGCTGATATTATGACAATTACAAAAAAATTGGGAAAAGTGCCTGTTACTGTTAATGACTACCCTGGATTTGTTGCAAATCGTATTTTAATGCCAATGCTTAATGAAGCCATTGAAACACTTTACAATGGCGTTGCTGGTGTTATTGAAATAGATACGGTGCTCAAATTAGGAATGGCGCACCCTATGGGCCCCCTTCAACTAGCCGATTTTATTGGGTTAGATGTTTGCCTTTCTATATTAAATGTTTTATATGATGGTTTTAAAAACCCCAAATATGCTCCTTGTCCATTATTGGTAAATATGGTTCAAGCTGGAAAACTTGGCGTAAAATCGGGCGAAGGTTTTTATGATTATTCTAATACCAAGAAAGCTGAAACAGTTTCAAAACAGTTTTAAAAAAAACAGCCGCTAAATAGCGGCTATTTTTTTTACAAATATTTTAAGAAGAAATCCATCATATCTTCTTTTAAATCGTAATGTAATTTCACAAAAGTTTTCATTTCATCTTTTAACAAAATTTGTTTTTCGTGAAAAATAATTTCAGGCTTGTTATCATATTTTGCTTGGGCAATTTCACGTTTTTTCATTCTAATTCTATGCCTTAAGTGCCCCATTACTTCTTTTTCTCTTATTATTTTATTTTGAAAACTCTCCAATTGCCTCATGACATCATTTCCAAGATTTCGAATTGCTACATGTTCTAATTTTTCTTCAAAATAATCCATCTCGCCTTCTTGAAATTTCAACTCTCTTTTCCAAACTTCAAGGTTAAAATTTAGGTCACTTAAAAATAATACCTGACTTTCCATATATCTGTTTGCTTTTAAATTATATAATAAATTTGACACTTTTAATTCATAATAATTCTGATAAAAATCATAAAAATCATTTTCTCAATAAAATATTTAATAAAAGTACTTGCATAAAGATATAAAAAAAGCGTTTTAAATTAAATTAAAACGCTCTTAATATTTTTATAATAGCTATCTAATTGTTGTTATTTTCTTCTTCATCCTCTTTTTTTGAGGTTTTGTTCCAAATTTTAATTTCATCATCCATCACTACACCTGAAATAATCTCAACATTAATTCCATCTGAAATCCCCAATTCAACATCTCTTTTTTCAAAAACCTGATCACCTGTTTGAATTTCAACATATGGAATTTCCGTTTTTTTATCAAATTGTAATAAACCTTCTTTAATTGCAAGCACACTGTCTTTTTGTTCTAAAACAATATCAGCATTTGCACTATAACCTGCACGTATAAAATATTCATCATCTAAGGTTACATCTCCTTTAATTTTAAATTGTACTGCGCCATTTTCTTCGGTTCCTTTTGGTGCTATAAAATTTAATTTTGCTGGAAATTTTTTCTTTTCAATAGCCCCTAACGACACTTCTAATTCAGTCCCATCTTTTATTTTACCAACTTCAGCTTCGTCCACTTTTCCTTCAAAAATCATTTTGGTCATATCGGCAATTGTTGCAATGGTTGTACCTGCATTAAATGTATTACTTTCAATTACTTGCGTTCCTTTACGAACAGGAATCTCTAATATAGTTCCTGAAATTTCAGCTTTCACATATGTATTGGCCGTTTTACCCATACCAGCTGCAGAACCTTTTTTTATTATATCTAGGTTGTTTTGAGCATTTTTTAATTCTTGCTTAGCACTTTCAAAATTTAATTCAGCAGTTTCAAACTCTTGACGTGAAATAACACCTTTTTCAAAAAGGCTTTTATTTCTATTAAACAACACTTGGGTGTTTTCAAAACGAAGTGTTGCAGATTTCACATTTCCTTGAGCACTGTTTAAAGACTGAACATTAGGCACAACCCTAATAGTGGCAATTAAATCTCCCACGTTTACTTTTGCACCTTCTTCAACAAATATTTCTTCAATAATCCCTGAAACTTTTGGTTTTATTTCTGCTTCTTCCAAAGGGACTACTTTACCCGTAGCTACTGTTTTTCTAACAATATTGGTTTTAAATGGTTTTTCTGTTTCGTATTCAATAGGGTTTTTACTGTTTTTTGCTCCAAACCAAGCTAAAACAGCTATAAGTGCTACTGCTATTGATCCAAAAATTATTGTTTTTTTCATTAGTTTATTGTTTTCTTGTTAAATGTTTTATTTACTCTTCTCTTAAAGCTTCAATTGGTCTAATACTAACAGCTTTTTGTGCTGGAATCATTCCTATTAAGGTCCCTAATATAACCAGCGTTAAGGCTGCAATTATAATAACGGGAATATCTACTGTTGGATTTGAAAGGGCTGCATCTGGGCCTTTCCCTATCAATGTATCAATCAGAAATAATACCAAGCCACCAAAAATAATTCCTAAAGCACCTGCAATACTGGTTAAAAAAACTGATTCTAATATTATTTGTCTTTTTATCTCCCAAGGCTTAGCTCCTAAGGCCCTTCTAATTCCAATTTCTTTGGTACGTTCTTTTACGGTTATCAATAAAATGTTTCCTATTGCAAAAACACCTGCAATTAATGTGGCTATACCTACAAACCAGGTTAAAAACTGCATACCTGTTAAAAAACCCGTTACTTTAGCTATTTCTTTTCCTAAATTAAAACTGCCAAATGCGCGTTCATCATTGGGGTGAACTTTATGTAAGTTTTTAAGTAAAAGTTTAACATCTGCTTCAATTTGAGTAATATCAAAATCAGGTTTACCCGTAATCATCATCCAACCAATACTATCACCTCTATTATACACTTGCTGAAAAGTTGTAAAAGGAATGTGTATATTGCCTTGAGGTCCTCCTGTACCAACTTGGCCTTGCTTATACATTCCAACAACCTTATAATTGATATCGTTTATTTTTATATAAGTACCAATAGGATCCTCTCCTAAATCATATAACTGTTTGTAAATTTCTTCTTCAATAACGCATATTTTCTTCTTTTCCTTAATATCGTTATCATTAATAAATCTACCATAAACCAAATCTTTTTTCTGAACCTTATCTAATTCAGGGTAATCTCCAAAAACTCCAAAAGTTCCCGATTTAAAATTATTGATGGCTAATGCTTGTGTTTGATGACGTGGAACAACAAATTCTAAGCCTTTAATTTCTTTTTTAATATTTTCTATATCAGAAACTTTAAGCGTTAATCCTTTTCCTTCTTGAAACCCTTTAAAAGGTTTGCTTGTTTGCTGCGCCCATACAAATACACTATTAGTAGCAAAACTCCCAAATAATTTATTAAAATTATTTTCCATCCCTCGTGCTGCTCCTAATAAAACAACCAACAAAAATATACCCCACATTACACCAATAATAGTAATTCCTGTTCGCATTTTATTCTTACGAATGCTACTATATATTTCTTGCCAAGTATCTTTATCAAATAAAAATTTAAACATATCTATTCGTCGTTTAATGCTACAATTGGTTTAATACTTGCTGCTCTTTTAGCTGGAATATACCCTGCAATTGTTCCTGCAATTATAAGTACTATGGTTGCTCCAACAACAACATATGTTTCTACACTAGGGTTTATTATAAAATATTTTTCTAAATTTCCACCAATAGCTTTTAAAATAAAAACTCCACTTAACAATCCAATATAACCCGCCACTGCCGTCACAAATATAGACTCCATCATAATCATACCAACAATAGATTTTGGTGTAGCGCCTAGGGCTTTTCTAATCCCTAATTCTTTGGTTCTTTCTTTTACTATATAAACCATAATATTGCTTATTCCAATAATCCCTGCAATTAAAGTTCCAACACCAATAAATAATATAATAATATTCAATACCATCATAAATGCCTGAACATTTTTTGTTCCTTCAGCATAATTCCGTACTCGAATAGCCCCCTGATCTCTAGGGTCTACATTGTGCTTTTCCTTTAGCATTTTAGTTAATAAATTGCTAAACTTCAACGCTTGATCAACGTTTAATTTGGGATTAAAAGTAAGTCCAAAATAATCCAACTCATCATTAGGTTTATACATTCCTTGAAAAGTTGTAAAAGGTGTATAAATGAATCGCTCGTCATTATCTCCTCCGGGATCATTAAAAACACCTACCACCTTATATGATATACCTTCTAAATTAATGTTTTTTCCTACGGCACTTAAACTCCCAAATAAATCTTTTTCAACCAAACGTCCAATAGCTACTACCTTTGCTCTTTTATCAATATCTAAAAAAGATAAAAATCTACCATCTTGAATAACAGCTGATTCAAGGGGTTGATAATCTGGATAAACGCCTCTTACAGTATACCTATTTTGCTCTCCTTTATAAATAGCCTGCATACTTCGTTGGATATTTGGGCTGAAATATTGAATTTCATATTCAAATTTTTCATTTATAAATTTAGAATCTTCATTTTTAAACTGAATCGTTCTACCGCTTTGCAACCCTTTATAAGGTTTTGTTGTTTGCCCGGCATTTATGTAAATTGAATACTGAGAGTCGCCCGCAAACTGCTTTTCAAAAGTATGTTTAAGCCCATTTCCAACACCAAATAACAACGTAAACAATAAAATTGCAAATGCAATTGTAAAACCAGAAAGTGCAGTTCTTAATTTATTTTTGCCAATGGCTTGAAAAATTTCTTGCCAACGATCTAAATCAAACATAATTTATACGTTTACTTTATGGTTAACTTTTTCATCACTTATAATAATCCCATCTTTCAAGCGTACAATTCTATCTGTTTGCGCAGCAATATCCTCTTCGTGGGTAATAACAAAAACAGTCATTCCTTCACGATTGATATCTTTTAACAATTCCATTACTGAATGTGATGTTGTTGAATCAAGAGCTCCTGTAGGTTCATCGGCTAAAACTACTTTTGGTCGTGTAGCTAAAGCTCGAGCCACTGCTACCCGTTGTTTTTCACCACCTGAAAGTTCATTTGGTAGGTGATTAGCCCTATCTGCTAACCCCACTTTTTCAAGATACTGCATTGCCAATAATTGACGCTCAGACCTTCCCATACCTTGATAATACAACGGTAAGGCTACATTTTCTACAGCCGTTTTATAAGTAATTAAGTTAAATGATTGAAAAACGAAACCTAAGAATTTGTTTCTTAGCACTGCCGCTTTTTTCTCATCTAAATTTTCAATTAATTGCCCGTTTAAATAATAAGTTCCAGAATCGTAACTATCTAATAAACCAACAATATTTAAAAGTGTTGATTTCCCAGAACCTGACGATCCCATAATAGCTACAAATTCGCCTTCTTTTATATGTAAATTTAAACCTTTTAAAACGTGAAGTGAATCTTTCCCTATTGGATAAGATTTTTCTAGATTTTCAATCTTTATCATTTGTTTAGTTGTTTTAAACGAATTTAAAAATTGCTATTGAGAGTAGTTACTAATATTATGTTAAAAGATATGTAACTTTACACTGTGAACAATTTTAAAAACAAATCAATTATTCTTTTCGATGGTGATTGTAATTTATGCAATTCAGCAGTAAATTTTATTATTAAACACGATAAAAAAGCGTATTTTTTATTTGCTTCTCTTCAATCAGACGCTGCAAAAGAAATTTTGTTACAATACCCTTCAAAAAAAACAACGATTAATTCTATTATTCTCATAATAAACAATATTTATTATGATAAATCAACAGCCGCCCTCCTTATTTTCAGAGAATTAAACAGTTGTTACAAACAAATTTATAATTTAATAATAATTCCGAAATTTATACGCGATTTTGCATATAACTGTATCGCAAAAAACCGTAACAAATTATTTGGCAAACAAAAAAACTGCCGGAAACCAACTTTAGAAATACAAAATAAATTTTTAGATTTTAACGAATAGGTTAAACAATTTATTGACCTATTTTAAATAATGATCATCCCATTCTTTCACTTTTGGTTTTTGAAGTTTTCCTATTGATTTTGCAATTATCATTGAAACAGAAGCATCACCAGTAACATTAACTGCTGTTCTACACATATCTAACGGACGATCAATTGCAAAAATCAATGCCAAACCAGCTTCAGGTATACCTGCTTGCCCTAAAACAATTACTAACATTACCATTCCTGCACCTGGGACTGCTGCAGATCCTATACTTGCCAAGGTAGCGGTTACTATAATTCCTAATTGAACACCTAAAGATAATTCCAGTCCAAAGGCTTGCGCAATAAAAACGGCCGCTACGGCCTGATATAAACTTGTTCCATCCATATTAATAGTAGCTCCTATTGGTAAAACAAAACTACTCACTTCTTCATCAACACCTAAATGTTCTGTTACCCGCTCCATGGTAACCGGCAAGGTTGCTGCGCTACTGCTTGTTGAGAATGCAAGTAATTGTGCTGGAGAAATTCCTTTTAAAAAGGTTGCCGGATTTTTCTTAGCTATTATCCAAACCAATAGATTATAAAAAGAAATCATAATTAAAAGTCCCAAAATCACCGTAAAAGCATACCAAACCAATGCTTTAAACAAATCTATACTTGGAGACTCTACAACCAAGGAAGCTAATAATGCAAAAACCCCATAAGGCGCTGCCAACATGATTAAATCAATCATTTTTAAAATCACTTCATTAAAACCATCAAAAAAGTTTTTAACTGTTTTTGCTTTTTTTTCAGGAATTAAAATCAAGCCAATTCCAAAAAAGACAGCAAAAAATATTACCTGAAGCATATTTTTATTTTCTGAAGCAGCCCCTAATATATTGTCTGGAACAATATCTTCCAAAGCTTTTAACGGACCCGATTCTTTATGTTTTGCCGCTATATTGCTATATTTTGTAGTATTACCACTATAATTAACAACCAACTCCTTACGGGTTTTTTCCGATATTGAGTTTCCTGGCTTAATTACGTTTACAAGAGCCAATCCAATTGAAACTGCAACAACAGTTGTAAATATATACATCGCTATTGTTCGACCTCCCATCATAGACAGTTTTGAAATATCTTTTAAATCAGATACGCCTTTAATCAATGAAGCTAAAATCAAAGGAACAGCTATTAATTTTAATGAATTTATAAAAATATTTCCAAAAGGTTTTATCCAATCTTGAACAATTTCTTTACCCCCTTCTATTTGAGTCATTAGTATCCCAACCAATACCCCAATTACCATTCCCAAAAGTATTTTCCAATGAAGTGCTATTTTTTTCATTAACTTATTTTAAAATTGTTTGTAAGATAAAAAATACACAAGGAAAAAAACCAATTCTTGAGATAAAATTAATTAACAATTTATGCTTCAAAATTCTTTATTTAAAATATAAATGTATTTTTGCGCAGAATTTATTTAAAATGGAGAAACTAAAACAACGATGGGGTCTAACCTCAAATATACAAGTAATTTTAATTATTCTTGTTTTTTCAATTAATGGTTCTTTTGCAGCTTGGGTTGCAAAACCAGCAACAGAGTTTATTGGCTTAGCGAAAGAAACCACCAACCCTTGGTTGTTTTGGCCAGTAAGAATTTTATTGATTTTCTTTATTTATCAATTTACTTTGCCTCTAGTTGGATTTTTCTTTGGTCAATTTAAATTCTTTAAGAATTTCTCTAAAAAAACATTGTCAAGAATGGGGTTTAAGTTTTTATTCAAAAAAAACTAAGTGTCATTTTCTTTTTTTATTAAATATTTATAGATCCACGTAAGTGTAAAAGTTGGCAACAAATCAGTGCCTAGTATACCTATTTCTTCCAGAAACGAAACGCCCCCTGCAACTTTACCTACGGTACCTTTAAACATTTTATTTATAAAGTATACCGAGACCGGTGCCCAAATAACATCTGAAAATTCCCCAACTCCTGGAATGGCAAAAGAAAGCATTCCAATACCATCAAAAAGCAGACTTAATAGTAGTAATTTATATTTTTTAGTCATTTGAAAATTAATTGATAACATAACTAATAAAATACAAATGTTATTGTTTCTTTAATTTTGAACGGTAGTTTTTTATAAATTTCTCTAACTTCGGGTTAATAACAGCTGCACAATATCTTTGCGTTTTATTGTTGTTATAATAATTTTGATGATAGTCTTCAGCCTTGTAAAAAATCTCAAGAGCTGTTACTTCTGTCACAATTGGATTCTCAAAAACCTTTGCTTCAGTAAGCTCTTTAATAAAATATTCTGCAATATCTTTTTGATTTTTGGAACTGTAAAAAATAGCAGATCGATATTGCGTTCCAACATCGTAACCTTGTCTATTTAGTGTTGTAGGATCGTGAGTAGCAAAAAAAACCTCCAATATTTCTTGATAAGTAATTACGGTAGAATCAAATATTATTTGAATAGCTTCTGCATGTCCTGTTGTACCCGTACATATTTCTTTATATGTTGGATATTTTAATTTTCCACCTGTATAACCTGAAGTTACTTTTTCAACCCCTTTTAATTGTTGAAAAATAACTTCTGTACACCAAAAACACCCGTTGGCTAAAGTTGCTTTTTCCATAATAGCCGTTTTATTTATTTGATTTGATTGTGCATTTATATTTATTACAAATATAAACACAATAGTTAAACGCATTATTTTTTTCATTTGTAAACCATATGTACATGGTATGTCGAAACAATTTATTAAAAATTACACGCTACTTACAACTTAACATATTGCTTTTAAAAATGTCTAATGTTGGTTTTAGATTAAAAAAGTACACCATACATAAAATCGTTATTTTTAAATATTATATATGCCCTAAGGTTTGAACTACTGATTCCAACATTTCTTCTGTGAAATCTAAATGAGTTACCATTCTTAATTTACCTTTCCCCATAGATATTAACCCTATACCTGCATCATTCATTCTACTTATAAAGGCTTCTTCTGATATAGAATCTAAAACACTAAAAATCACAATATTGGTTTCAATTGGTTCTACATTTTTTACATATTCACAATTTTGTAATGCTGCACCAATTATTTTAGCTCGGGTATGGTCAATCACCAATCGCTCTACATGATTATCTAAAGCATAAATTCCGGCTGCAGCTAAATACCCAGCTTGACGCATTGCTCCACCAAATATTTTACGAATACGCAAAGCCTTTGCTATATGCTCCTTTTTTCCTAATAACAAAGAACCTACAGGGGCTCCTAACCCTTTTGACAAACAAACTGAAATGGTATCAAATACTTTTCCGTATTGCAAAGGTGTTTCATTTTTCGCTATCATAGCATTAAACAAACGTGCACCATCTAAATGCAAGGCCAAATTATTTGCTTTACATACTTTTTCAATTCTTAGAATTTCCTCGAAACTCCAACAAGCACCACCGCCTTTATTAGTAGTGTTTTCTATAGTAACAAGTTTTGAATAAGGTACATGAATATCCGATCTTCCTCCTGTAATGGCATCTTTTAATTGCTGTGCCTTAAACATCCCTCTACTACCGTCAATTAAATGAGAGGTAACTCCTGAATTGGAGGCTGCCCCACCACCTTCAAAATTATAAACATGTGCCCATTTATCACAATACATTTTATCACCATGGTGAGTATGTAGCTTTATTCCTGTTTGATTTGCCATGGTCCCTGAAGGAAAAAATAAGGCATCCTCCATCCCAAACATATCTGCTATTTTATTTTGCAATTTATTTACAGTTGGATCTCCTTTAAAAACATCATCACCTACTTCGGCATTCATCATCGCCTCAAGCATTCCTTTGGTTGGTTTTGTTACTGTATCACTTATTAAATTAATTTTCATCTTAAAAAATTTATCCTCATTTAATTTTAAATGTTATTCACCACTGCTTACCTCCTCCTGACTATGTCTTGTATCTGAATTAAAAATACAATTTCACACGCGTTGTAATCTAAAAAAAATCAATTGATTAAATATTCCCATTCAATCACATTTAATTTAATTATTTTAATACAAACACCTGCTTCCTGTATTTAATTTAGCTAATATAGTCGATTTCACTTTAAAAAATACGCTTGATGTAAAAGTTAATTTTTACAAAATTTCAGAAAAATTAAGTTGATTAATTGTCATTTCATTTACATAAAACAAATTATTATTTTTAATAAAGCATATTTATTGTCAAATTGTTTCTTTAAGTAATTTACTATAATTCAATTTGAAAAGTTATTTTTGTAATTATTAATATATAAAATGATTTCAAACGACCACATACAAAAAATACAAACGCGCATTGAACACTTAAAAAGCTATCTTGAAATAGACAAAAAGCAGATTGAAATCTCAAACGAGGAAGAAAAAACCGCTGACCCATCCTTTTGGAACAACCCAAAAGATGCAGAATTGGTTATGAAAGAATTGAGATCAAAAAAACGATGGGTAGAAGATTATAATCAAATAGCAACAAATTTTGAGGAAATCTTCATTCTATTTGAGTTTTATTCAGCGGGTGAAGCTTCTGAAGAAGAAGTTGACAAACTATATCATTCAACATTGCTATTAATAGAAAACTTAGAGTTTAAAAATATGCTTTCTGAGGAAGGAGATAGTTTAAGCGCAGTGCTTCAAATTACAGCGGGAGCAGGCGGTACTGAAAGCTGTGATTGGGCTCAAATGCTAATGCGTATGTACCTAATGTGGAGTGAAAAACAAGGGTTTAAGGTTAAAGAATTAAATTTTCAGGCCGGTGATGTCACTGGCATTAAAACCGTAACAATAGAAATTGAAGGTGAGTTTGCCTTTGGGTATTTGAAAGGAGAAAATGGTGTGCATCGTTTGGTTCGGATATCTCCGTTTGATAGCAATGCAAAAAGGCATACTTCATTTGCTTCTGTTTATGTATATCCGTTAGTTGATGCCAGTATCGAGATAAATATAAATCCGGCTGATATTGAAATTGTTACCGCACGATCAAGTGGTGCAGGTGGGCAAAATGTAAACAAAGTTGAAACAAAAGTTCAATTAACTCATAAACCTTCAGGCATTCAAATTTCATGTTCTGAAACCCGTTCTCAACATGAAAACCGAGACAGAGCTATGCAAATGTTGAAATCTCAATTGTATGAAATTGAATTAAAAAAACAACGGGAAGCTAGAAGTGATATTGAAGCTGGAAAAATGAAAATTGATTTTGGTTCTCAAATAAGAAACTATGTAATGCACCCATATAAACTGGTTAAAGATGTTAGAACTGGCTTTGAAACGGGTAATGTAGATGCCGTAATGAATGGTGAAATAGATGGATTTTTGAAAGCTTATCTCATGCAAGAAGGACAAAATGAAGATAATAACCAATTGTAATGAAAAACAATATTGATGTTATTATTTTTGATTTAGGGGGTGTTTTGGTGGATTGGAAACCTGAATATGTTTATAAAAATTATTTTGAAGGCAATGAGGAAAAGCTGCAATGGTTTTTAAAAAATGTATGCTCACCTGAATGGAATATTGAACAAGATGCTGGTAGAACAATTAAGGAAGGTGTAAAGATTAAAATAAATGAGTTCCCGGAATATGAAGACTTAATTAATTTGTTTTATACCCAATGGCCCAATATGTTTTCTGGCCCAATTTATGAAAATTTAGAGCTCTTTAGAAAATTAAAATCATCTGGTAATTACAAATTATACGCGTTAACAAACTGGAGTGCTGAAAAATGGGACAAAGCTTTAGAATTATTTCCTTTTTTTAACGACTTTGATGGTATTGTGGTTTCAGGAAAGGAAAAAAACAGAAAACCGTTTTCTAAAATTTACAATATATTATTAGAACGCTATAATATTTCACCTGAAAAAGCTGTTTTTATTGATGATAACTACAACAATGTATTGGCAGCAAAAAATCTAAACATTCGTGGCATTCACTATAAAAATAATCAGCAACTTATTCTGGATTTAAAAAAAATAAATATAATATTTTAATTAAAACGGTTTATTCTCTATATTTTTAACAATAAATGGTCGTTTTTTTAAAATAAATAGTTGTTTATTAACAATAATTTGTACATTTAAATAATAAACCACTTTTTGATTAAGGTGTATTACAATTAAATTGCTAAGAAATTGTTAAATTAAGTTTTTTTATGAGAAAACTCATTTTATTGTTTGTGCTAATATACACTCCTATTTTTGCCCAAAACAATGCAACTCCAACCTATACCGTATCAGGTAAAATAATAGATGCAAACACTAAAATTCCATTGGATTATGCTACTGTAGTTCTTAAAAATATTGATTCTAGCAAAATGCAATTTGGTGGAATTACCAATCACAAAGGATTTTTTTCTATTGATGTAGAAAAAGGACAATACCAAGCAACCGTATCGTTTATCTCCTACAAACCTAAAAACCTATCCCTCTCAACTATTAACAAGAATCTAAATATTGGTTCCATTGAATTGGAATTTACCGCTGAATCTATGCAAGAAATTGAAATTTCCGGTAAAATTAACACCTTAAATATTAATCAAAATAAACAAGTTTATATTGTATCAAAAGATTTATCATCAAAAGGTGTTTCGGCTACACAAATATTAACCAACATACCCTCAATATTGATTGGTCCTGATGGCGCTATAACCGTAAGAGGCCAAGGAAATGTAACAGTTCTTATCGATGGAAAAACATCGTCATTATCTAAAAACGATGCGTTAAACACTTTACCTGCAAGTGCTATAGAAAAAATTGAAGTAGTTACAAACCCTGGAGCCAGTTATAGAGCTTCTGCTTCAGGAATTATAAATATTATATTGAAAAAAGGAAAAAACGAAGGTTTTAATGGCTCTGTTACATTATCTGGTGGTTTCAAAAAACTTTATGGTGGTTTGTTAACACTCAATTATAAGTCGAAAAAAGTAAACCTTTTTACTTCTACAAGTTTTGCTCACAGTTTAAAAAACACTTTAGTTGATATAGAAAATGACTATTTTTTAAATGGAAATACAATTGGTTCATTAGAAGAAAATATTTCAATTATTAAGCCTTCTAACGATTTGATGTCAATTATTGGTGCTGAGTTCTATTTATCAGAAAATAGCACACTTACAGCTACTGGAAAATATGATTATATTAATAGAAATCCTTTATACAATTCACGTTCTATTTTTTACGATAACTCAAATGCAAATACAGCAACTAATATTGGACAAAATGATGTTGTTTTTACAGATAATATTTACGAGCTTTCATTAGATTTTAAACATAAATTCAAACAAACAAATCAACAAATTTCTTCTTATTTTATATATTCAAATGATTACGAACATTATATAAATGATTTCACGAATTCTAATCCAGATTTTTATAGTGAAGATTTTGTAGAAAAAAACAAACTCGAAAATACAGAGGTTAATGTAAAATATACACATCCTTTAAATGAAACTGCTGGTTTTGAGATTGGCTATTTGGGTACGTTTGGAAAAACACATTATACAAGTACCGAAGAAAATTTTCAAGAAAAAATTATTTATTTAGATAATATCCACGGTGCTTTTGTTGAATTTGAAAAATCTTGGGATTCATTTTATATAGGTGGTGGGTTAAGAGCTGAATTTACAACGTTAGAAACTGATTTTATGCATCTTAACAACAATCAAAAAAATAATTTCAACGATTTGTTTCCTTCCATTTATTTAGAATATACACTTTCTGGACAGAACAGTTTAAGCCTAAGTTATTCCAGAACAATTCAAAGACCAGGTTATAATGAGCTTAGACCTTACAAACAAAAACTTAGTGAAACAACTTCTTATATGGGAAATATAAATTTAGCACCCGTATATATAAATTCAACAAATTTATCATATAATTATTATGGTGATAAATTAACTTTTGTCACGTCCTTTTATTGGAATAACTATGAAGATTTGATTCAACCAGTTTCATTTGAAACAATCGAAAACGGAATTCCTAAAATTGTTACTACCGTTGAAAACATTGGAAAACTAGATATGTACGGCGTTACTTTAACAGCTAACTTACAAGCATCTAAATGGCTTGATTTTATGGGGAGTGCAAGCTTATATCAAATGGATCAAACCGGTATATTTCAATACACAAATTCAAGTAACAACAATATTATAAAGGATTTTGGAAATTCAAATTTCAGTGGTGATTTCAGTTTATTAACTAAAATTAAAATCCACAAGCTATTTGATTTTCAATTTAACATTATAAATCAATTAGCCTCAGAAGGTGCTTATTCTAAACGTGAGCCTAACACCTATTTAAACGCTGCATTTAATAAAGAATTATGTAACAACAACGCGTCTTTAAGTTTATCAGTTGATGATCTTTTTAATTCCCGAAAAATAAACAGAACTTGGCTAGAACCAAATTATACTTCACATAGAATTAGAGGTGAGAAGTATCAAACAATTATACTTTCATTTACTTACCGATTTAATCAAGATAAGCAAAATAGAAGTGTTAATTTTAACAAAAAACAAAACAAACCTCAATTATAATCTTTATTCTATTATATAATGAAAATTTATCACAATCCACGCTGTAGCAAAAGTCGGCAAGGCCTAAAAATATTACAAGACGCCAACCTAAAATTTCAAACAATTAAATATTTAGAAGTGCCAATTACAGCACTTGAATTAAACGAAATAATTAAATTATTAGGTATTTCTCCAATAGATTTGGTTCGAAAAAATGAGGCCATCTGGAAAGAAAATTACAAAGACAAAATTTTAACAGATAGTGAAATTATAGCAATTATGCTTCAAAACCCTAGATTAATTGAAAGACCTATAGTAGTTAATAACGGAAAAGCTGTAATAGGCAGACCACCAGAAATTATTAAAACAATTTTATAATATAGGTATTTAAAAATATTAGAGATTACAACATAAAAAACGCGCCTTAAATAAGGCGCGTTTTTTACAATTTATATATTTAGAAGTCTAAACTTTAATTAACCCTCTTAATTTTTGCACCAATAGCTCTTAATCTTTCATCAATATTTTGATACCCCCTGTCAATTTGCTCTATATTATGAATGGTACTGGTACCGCTTGCTGATAGCGCAGCAATTAACAATGAAATTCCTGCTCTAATATCAGGTGAAGTCATTGTGGTAGCTTTTAAACTAGACTCATGATTCATTCCAATTACCGTTGCTCTATGAGGATCACAAAGAATTACTTTTGCTCCCATATCAATTAATTTATCCACAAAAAACAAGCGACTTTCAAACATTTTTTGATGAATTAAAACACTTCCCTTTGCTTGCGTTGCAACAACCAAAACAATACTTAATAAATCAGGTGTAAATCCAGGCCAAGGTGCATCAGATATTGTTAAAATTGAACCATCAATAAAATTTTGTATTTCATAACTATCTTGTTCAGGAATAAAAATATCATCGCCTCTTTTTTCTAAATTAATTCCTATTTTTTTAAAAACACGTGGAATTACTCCCAAATCATCCCAACTTACATCTTTAATTGTAATTGATGATTTAGTCATAGCTGCCATACCAATCCAACTACCAATTTCAATCATATCAGGTAAAACCCTAAGTGAACAGCCACCTAAATTTTTAACACCACCAATAACAAGTAAATTAGATCCTACACCCGTAATATTAGCGCCCATACTATTAAGCATTATACATAATTGCTGTATATACGGTTCACAAGCAGCATTGTAAATAGTTGTAGTTCCTTTAGCCAACACTGCAGCCATTAAAATATTTGCAGTTCCAGTTACTGAAGCCTCATCTAGTAACATATTTACTCCAATTAATTGATCGGCTTCAACACCGTAAAAATTTTCGTTTTTATTATACCTAAAATTAGCCCCTAATTTTATGAAGCCCTCAAAATGTGTATCTAACCTTCTTCTACCAATTTTATCTCCACCAGGTCTTGGAATATAACCTTTTCCAAAGCGAGCCAATAAAGGCCCAACAATCATAATAGAACCTCTTAAAGAACTTCCATCTTTTTTAAATTTTTCAGATTCTAAGTAATCTAAATCAATATTATCCGCTTGAAAAGTATAGGTATGAGCGTTAATTTTTTCAATTTTTACTCCTAATTCACCTAAAATAAATATTAATTTATTTACATCTATTATATCTGGTATATTACTAATTGTAACTTTTTCAGGAGTTAATAAAACAGCACAAATAACTTGTAGCGCTTCATTTTTAGCTCCTTGAGGTGTAATATTACCACTTAATTTATGACCTCCTTCTATTACAAATTTTGCCATTATGGATTTTGCTAATTAGATTTATAATTTCTCTTTCGCTGTTCATTTTTAGACTTCCCTGAAGGCTTTCTTTTGCGTACAAAATCTTTCACCTCTCTTAATGATTCTCCTCTATCAACCAAATCAATCTGCTCTTTAGACAATTCTTTTAAATGTTTAAATATCACAGCATCATCAACCGTATCTTTATTCCAGTTTAAGTAACATTTTTTCATATGATTAGCAATGGCAAAATACAATGCTTCTCGTGCTTCACCTTCTTCCCAAGTTAAGGCTACATCAATCATAATTTGGATATTGTTTCCATAAAACCTATATTTTGAGGCCGATTTTGGATAAGCCAATGCTTCTGGTTTGGCTTGTAACACCTCTCTTTCAGGTTTATCATAAGGTGAATCAACATCTAATTTAAAATCTGACATAATAAAAAGCTGATCCCATAATTTATGTTTAAAATCTGGTACATCTCTTAAATGTGGTTGTAAATTTCCCATTACATGAACAACTGCTTTAGCCATTTTATTGCGTTCATTTACATCTTCAAGTGCAGTGCAGTGATCTATTAATTTTTGTATATGCCTTCCATATTCAGGAATAATTAAATGAGATCTTTCACAATTATATTCTAAATCAAATTCCATGTAGTTGTTTTTCTTTATATTTTGCAAATTACAATATAAATATTGGTTTTACAATGTAAATTAACTGATAATTCTGAGCTTCGCAAATTGCAGTAATAACTTTTTAACGCCAACGCTTGCAAATCTAATTTCGGCTTTCTGATTGGCCCCTACCCCTTCTAAACTCAACACTTCACCCCTACCAAATTTGGTATGTTCAACTATGGAACCAACCGTTGCTTTACTTTCAAATAAATTTACTGAAGATGGTGATTTTTTTGTTACTTTCTTTAATTTTTTTGGCGGCCTAAATTCAACTTTTGGAGGTACCTTAGTTTTAACTGGAGTTCTTTGAATAGGTTTTTTAAATCGAATTTTATTTTGAGGAACACTTCCAAAAATATCCTCGTTTAAAAACTTGCTTTGAGATGGTTCGCTTTTTTTAACGGTTAAATACTCTAAAAATTTTTCATCAATTTCTTCCAAAAACCGACTAGGTTCACAGTCTACCAATTTCCCCCATCGATAACGCATTTGCGCATAACATAAATAAGCCTGTTTCTCGGCTCTTGTTAGTGCAACATAAAACAACCTACGCTCTTCTTCTAATTCGCTTCGGGTATTCATACTCATGGCAGAAGGAAATAAATTTTCTTCCAAACCAACTATATAAACATATGGAAATTCAAGACCTTTTGCAAGGTGAATAGTCATTAATGAAACTCTTGGCTTATCATCTTTAGCATTCACATCTGAACTTGTTTCCAATGCTGCTGTTTCTAAAAAAACAGCTAAAGAATCTTCTTCTTCCTTTTCCTTTTGCTCTTCTGTGAAATTTTTTGCTTTGTTTAATATTTCCTGAACATTTTCAACCTTACTAACCCCCTCTGGTGTACCATCTTTTTCTAAATCTTTAATAAAACGAACTTGTTTTATCACAAATTCAGTCACTTCAAAAGCATTTTTAGTTTGTGCCTCTATCTGAAAATGCTGAATCATAGTCACAAAATTCAACAATTTTGTTCTAATACCAGAATTAAAATTTAAATCAAGTTTATCCAAATTTTGCAAAACATCAAAAATTGATTTTTTATAATGGTTAGCGGCAACCGCTAATTTATCAAGTGTTGAAGCACCAATTCCACGCGCTGGATAATTAATAATACGCTTTAATGCTTCTTCATCATTAGGGTTAATTAATATTCTTAGATAGGCAACTATGTCTTTTATTTCTTTTCGTTGATAAAAGGATATTCCACCATAAATAATATAATCTATATCTTTTTCCCTCAAGGCATCTTCTATAGCTCTAGACTGTGCATTGGTACGGTACAGTATTGCAAAATCTGAATTTTGAAGTTGATCATTCATTTTATGGTCAAAAATTGAATCGGCCACAAACCTACCTTCAGTTACTTCGTTAATGGTTTGTTTTACTTTTACTTTTGAACCATCATCATTTTCTGTCCAAACTTCCTTATCTAATTTCGTTTTATTTTTTTCAATAACACTGTTGGCAGCTTCAACAATATTTTTTGACGAACGGTAATTTTGTTCTAATTTAAATATTTTAACATTATCGTAATCTCTTTGGAAACTTAAAATGTTTTGAATATTGGCTCCACGAAATGCATAAATACTTTGAGAATCATCACCAACCACGCAAATATTCTGAAACTTATCTGCCAAAGCTCTTACTATTAAATACTGCGAATGGTTTGTATCTTGGTACTCATCAACCAAAATATATTTAAACCTATTTTGATATCGAGCCAAAACTTCAGGAAAACGTGTTAACAACTCATTGGTTCTTAACAACAAATCATCAAAATCCATTGCTCCTGCTTTAAAACAACGATCCACATATTGGTGATATATATCTCCAACTTTTGGTCTTTGTGCCATTTTATCGGCTTCAATTAATTCAGGATTATTAAAATAAGCACGTACCGTTATTAAACTATTTTTAAAAGAAGAAATTCTAGCTAAAATTTGTTTTGGCTTGTACTTCTCTTTATCCAGCTGCATTTCTTTAATAATCGAAGTCAGCAATCTAACAGCGTCTTGGCTATCGTAAATTGTAAAATTTTGAGGAAAACCAATATGATCTGCTTCTGAACGTAAAATACGTGCAAAAACAGAATGAAAGGTTCCCATCCACAAATTTTTAGCTTCTGAAGCACCAACTACACTCGCTATTCTCTCCTTCATTTCTCTTGCCGCTTTGTTGGTAAAAGTTAAGGATAGAATGTTGAATGCATCAACGCCTTGATTCATTAAATGAGCTATTCTATAGGTTAAAACACGTGTTTTTCCAGAACCTGCACCTGCAATAATAATCATAGGACCATTTTTTTGCACTACAGCTTCTCTTTGCGATTCGTTAAGATTTTCTAGGTATTTAGTCACATGAATTCTTTAAATCCCAAAAGTACTATTCCAATTTTAGTTGAGCAATAAAAGTTATTGACAAAGTTTAATATACCCTAGTTTTTAGCAGTTTTAAATTGGTTAAAATAAATGAATAACAACCCAATTACAACTAATAGACTTGTTATTAATAATACCAAATTATAACTACCAATACTTCCTAAACTAAATAAAAACAAAAAACCTTGAGAAAACAACAATGTTTCGGTTAACAAAATACCTATTAAAAAAATAAGAACTCCCAATTTTGAACTGTTAGATATTAGTTTCATCTTCCCTAATTCAATTAAAATTAGAAATAAAAAAACACTCATAAAACCCAGAGTAAACAAATGCAAATAACCTATAATAAAAAAAGGTTTTAAAGCCAGCGATTTTTCAACAAAATAAGGAAACGATGAGAACACTTGCATCACAATTTTTAAAGCATATGCAACAAGGCCAAAGTTCAGCAATAATTTAGAGTGCTTATTCCACTTTATTTGAGTAAACACCCCTTTCATAATAATGATCAAAAAAAATAATGACACCACTTGTAATACAGCAGCTACAAAACCAATTATATAAAAAATTGAGGCTACTTTACTCCACAAAACAGACAAGGCATAAGCGGGTACGCAAGCTATATTTAAAAAAACAAAAAAGTAATTCTGAAGGTTCTTTGGCAAATTAACATTCTGATTTATTAAAATTTTAAACAACAAACCAAACAACACAAAAACAAAATAACCATTATATAAAAAGTGTAAATAAAAATACACCGTATTGTAGTATAAATCGTTTTTTCCTTGTGTTACCAAAACACCTGCTAAAAACCAGGTTGCAAAACTTGACAGTAAATAATAGTAAATTCCGTATTTAATAAAACGCACATCAATACTATTGCCTTTTAGATCTTTTAAAAGCTTAAACGACAACACATAGGAAGTAATGCCAAAAACAGAAAGTAACACGATTGAAAAAACTTTATAACCACTTAATGGAAAACTAATGAGCATAAAAGTTACCGTAACTAAAATAATTAACAACGAAATATTATAAACCTTGTTTTGCTGTTGTAAATTAGTCAAATAACTTTGTATAATTGCGGTAATTGTGACCACATAACCCCAACCTAAAAATGCTACGTGAGAATGACTTTGAAGAAAGTTTTTATAGGTAAACAATGGTATGGAAAAAACAAAATTCCATCTAATTAACAAGCCATAAAAAGCCGATAAAATAAACAATGTAAATGCAAAAATGTATAGTGATCTCCCCTTTTTATTTAGTAACATTTAGTTTTTTTAGGTTTACAAATAAACAAGAAAAATATGTATTATCTAAAATTTGGATATAAAAAAAAGCGGTTTCAACTGAAACCGCTTATAAAAATATTTATTTAAAAATTATTTTGCAAAGTTGTATGAAAACCCTAACATAATCATACTCGTATCCATTTTGTAACTAACACTTGTACCTGGCATTGCACCGTAAGGATTAGAAGGAGAAATCATCATAGGGTTTAACATATTACCCGATGTAGCTCCATCACTTTTTCCATAATGATAAACACCATTAATGTTAACTTTATCATTAATATCATATCCTAAACCAAATTGAAATGCATTTTTGATAACAGCTGTAGCAGGAATTGAGAAAAATGCTAATTCACTATCTATTGGATTGCTACTATAAGTGTAACCTAATCTAATTGGCAACTTATTAACTACATTTAATTGTACTCCAGCAGATAAAATATTAACATCATTCCATCCAAAGCCATTTACTGCACCTGTTGGATAACCTTGCATTGGTCCACTTTCAGCAATAGTCCATCCTTTAGCTTCAAAACCTTCTGTACAACTATAATTTACTCTTCTATAATCAACCGCTAAATCTATAACTTCTGTTGAATACCCTAGCCCTAAAGAGAATATTTCAGGATAATCCATTTGGAAATCTACATCAGGTGCTTCAGAACCATCTAAGTATGTATTAGAGAATTTAAAATCAGTAAACGTTTGTGCTGTTTTATAAGAAACTCCTATATTAAACCCTCCTTCTGAAGTATAAAATAATCCGATTTGACCACCATAACCAATAGCAGCTGCCTTATCACTCACAGGGTATCCTTTTCCTGTACCTCCCATATCCGCAGGAAAATCTGGGGCTGATAATGGGTTTGGAGCCAACTCTAAACTTGCATAATTAAAATTTGGCTGAAGACCTATTGAAAATCCTTTTACCATTTCATAAGACCATGAAAAAGAAACTTGCATTAGCATATAATCAGATTCTATATGTCCAAAACCATTCATGTTTTGCGGGTAACTAATTGGGTTTGAATTTGTAGGGTCCCAGCTTGGATTTGGGTTCCCATTGGCATCCATTGGCAGGTTGCTTTCTTGAGGAAATGTTACCCCAAAACCACTAATACCAAAAGCAGATACACCAAAAGTACTTTTACTATCTTCTTTCCCCCAAACAAACCCAATAGATGGCATTGGCGAAAGACCTCTGTCATCTTTAGTTGTTCCGTATACTGGAGGTGATTCTGGTGATCCAGGACCGAAATCCCCTGCAGACCACATCATACCGGCAGGAATACTTGAACTTAATTCAGGTGAAGAAGAAAAAGCACCTATGCTAAAATCTAATATTTTTCCGTTAAATCCAGTTAAAGTTGCAGGATTCCACTGCATAGCCCCACTAATATCTAATGGCATTGCTGTGGCTGCACCACCCATTGACATATTAACAGCCCCAACACCCTGCATAATGTGTCCGGCCTGGGCAAAAGTAGCTGTTGTAAAAAGTACAAGTACTATTCTTAATAATTTTCTCATAATTGTTTGTTTAGTTAAATGATGTTTCTTTGTTTTGTAACAACTGTTACGAATTGATTTTTACTTACACACTTGTTAAGTACACTCAAAATTAGACAGATTCGTATTTATAACAACTGACAATTGTCATCAATTACAAATTCAAATGTAACTATTGTTACTTTTTAATTCAAAAAATATCATATAGCTTTTTTAACATTGTGAAAATTAAGAAACATATCCTATGTTTGCACTTTAATTATTTAATAACGACATGGATTTAGAGAGCATTATCGAATTATTGAGTTTTACTATTCCTTCAATTGTAACTGGCGTTGTGGCTTACTACTTTTTTCTAATTCACACAAAAAATGAAGAACGGAAATTAAAATTATCTTTACTGAAAGAAAATCAAAAACTTTCATTACCCATTAGGTTACAAGCCTATGAAAGAATGACTTTATTTTTGGAGCGTATAAATCCTTCAAGCTTATTGTTAAGAGTTACCTCTGTAAACAATGATAAGAATGCCTACGCAACAAGTATCATTAATGCCATAGAACAAGAATTTGAACACAATTTATCTCAACAAATTTATATTTCTAATAAATGTTGGAGTGTTATAATTACGGCAAAAGCCACTACTGTTCAAATGATCAAAAAAGTGGCTATGGAAGAATCTATTAACAATGCCCAAGAGTTAAGAGAAGAAATTTTAAAGGCTACCCTTTCCAGCACACCACCTTCAACAACAGCTTTGGCTTTTGTAAAGGACGAAGTAAAAAGTTTTATCTAAAATTAATTAAAATAAACTCCACCGGGAATAATTCCTGTTGAAATTGTATTTTCTAATTTTTTTGATTCTAAATTATAGATTCTTACTTCACCACTACTTGCATAATCTTTTACATCTGTAAGGTATATATAACCATTATTTACCATAACACTATACCCTGAATCAGCTAATATTGAAGCTGAAGGCAATGAAGAACTTGATGTCGACATCTGATAAATTTCACCATTGTTTTGAAAATATAGCTTGCTATTTGTAAAAGATAAATCAGATGGGTGACTACCAACAAAATCCAAAGATGAATCAACTACATTTGTAGATGTATTAATTTTATAAAGAGTCCCAAAAGTCTCGCTTCCTGAATACGCTGGTTTTCCACCACAAAGAACCCATAAATAATTACTGCTATCAATAACTAATGAATTAGGGACATCACCTACTTCAATAGTTTTGGCAACAGAATTTGAATTAGAATCGATTACAGATATTTTATTGTTATAGTCCCAACCTCCTTTATGAGCCACATATATAACATTTCCAATTGCAATTATTTTCTCTGGTCCAAATTCAACAGAGATTGATGAATCATACGTTAAAGTCTCAGCATCATAAACTGAAATAAAATCATCGTTATTATTAGTAGAATCTCCCCAGTTAGTTACATACAATTTTCCATTCAATACTACTGAATATCTTGGATTACTAAGGTTATCAATTGTTGACACCTCTTTTTCAAATGTATATCTATTCACTTTCACCAACCTATTAGAGTTATTTGCAATCAAATAAGCACTTTCTTCACTAAAGGCAATTGATTGTAATACATTCCCAATTTCTTCATTGTTAACTGAATTATAAATACCATTTTGTGAAGTGTTAAAATCTGCTGAAATATACGTAACGGCACCTGAACCCGATCCATAAGGGCCTTCATTTGAGATTAAAATTCCGTTTTCATAATTTCCTTTAGGTAATGCTGATTCATCGTCATCATTACAAGCTATTAATAATACACTTAGCGTAAATAGACTAAGTAAAATTTTACTGATTTTCATAATTTAAAATTTATAGTTTATGTTTATATTAAAATTTCTATTTGGCATTGGTCTACCAGGTATAACCTTATATGATTCATTAAAAATATTGTTCACCTTTGCTCCAACAGCTACTATTTGCTTGCTTGTATTCATAATTTTATAGTTAACACCAAGATTTCCTACATTGAAATAAGGTACTGTATAATTTTCTACATTATCAGTTGTTGTATATACTTTTCCGGTAAATAAATGTTGATAAAAAGCACTGAAATTTTTACGTGAATATCCAAAACTACCATTCGCTAAATGTTTTGGCACATAGGTTAAATAGTTGTTAGATCTTTTATCTTTAGCAATAGTGTAGCTATAATTTAAATTGAAATTAAAAAGGTGTTTATTAATTTCTTTATTTACTGCAATAGTAAATTCCACACCTTTATTAACTGCCTCTGCCACGTTAATTGGAGTCCATATTCCAGGTTTATCCGGATCACCACCAGGTGTCCAAACTATTTTATTTTTAGCCTCTATATAATAAAACCCTAAATCTAACTTAACCTCATTGGTTTTGTAACCTAAACCAAATTCGCCCTGTAAAGAAGATTCAGGAATTAAGTTTAAATTACCTAAAGCTGGCCAATACAAATCGTTATAAGTTGGTACTCTATAATTTTTAGATCCGTTAATTCTAGCATAAGTATTTCTAACAGGTTTTACTTCAGCGCCTAACGCAAAAATAAAGGGGATTTTATAATCTGAATTCCAATCTTTTCTAATTTTAGTATTTAACGAAACAAGGGCTCCAAATTGTTTATTATAAATAACAGATTGTGATATTTGTTTTCTATTTCGTGCTACCATTTGATCAGTACTTCCTTGCACAAAATCAAATTCTGAATAGGACTCAATATTTGAACTAGCCGATATTTTATAATTAAAAATATACTTTATCAATCCTTCTTTAGATTTTCCATAATTATGAGTTTCCAAATTCTTATTTTGAAAATATTGATATTTTTGTGTTAAATAGGCCAATTTAACGGTGTGCGAAAAATTGTTTTTAAAAAAATTAAAATCTAATAAATTTCGAAAATTAAAATCTTTATATTTTTCATTTGCGGCAGTAGGATTTGGCAATGTTCCAGAAAATTCTCTATGTCCGTTGTACTTTGATGAATAAAAACGAAGCGCACTATATTTTGTTAATTTCTGGGCAACTCCCAAATTAAAACTTAAATTGTTATAGGCGCCATTTTCATTTTTTAAATCGTACCCCAGCCAATCGTAATCATTTTCTGATTGATTATACGATACGCCAAATTTAACAGCTGTTTTATCACTTCCAAAAGAAAACTTATACAATGTATTATAGGTATCAAAACTTCCAACTGATGTAATTAACTGATTTTCAATAAGTTTATTAAACGCTAATTCATCATTTAGATGAATGGTACCACCAATGGCTCCAGATCCAAATTCTATACTTCCACCACCACTTCTAACATCAATATTATCATTTAAAATTACTGAAAATGAATTAAAATCTGTTTGTCCGCTATTTATTGAATTTATATTAATACCGTTCCAAACAACCGCTGTGCTGGACGCATTTGTACCTCTAAAACTTGCTGAACTTGTACCACCCGCACCATACTCTTTAATATATATAGGCGTATTAAAGCGTATTAATGAAGAAAATGACGTTGAATTTTTTAGAATAATAGAATCTGATAAGGACTGAATTTTATAACCTTTAGAATGCTTTTTCAATTTAATTGTTTGTAAACTAACAACATTCAAATTTTGAACACTATCCATCTGAGCAAAACCTTTACACCAACATAAAACGAAAAACGAAACTAAAATATATCTAACCATAATAAAAAACCTTTCGCCCGAAAGTTTAACTTATTTAGATTTGGCAGGTCTCCTGGCTTGCGTATTGTTATGTTCCTTCCCGTTGCATAATGAACAGTGGACAAAGTTGTATAACAACCACCAATTACTTGGCTAAGCTTACAGTTGCGGGTACAGCACCGGATTTAAACCGATTTCCCTTTTCATTTATGAATACTGAAGTAAACATAAAAACCATAATCGTGATCAAAAGTAATTAAATAAGATTAATTAGTTTCATTAATTTTCAATTATATTACATTTGCCAAAAATATTTTTAATGAAGTCAAAACATGCTTTACTATTTTTAACGTTCATTTCTCTTACAATCTTTTCATGTAAAAAGGATTTAAAAAGAGAGCCAAATAGTTTAATAAAAAAACAAGAAAGCGCCATAAAATATGCCAAAGGTTTTGATATTCAACATTTCAAAAATTACAAGAAACTTATTATAAAAGCACCGTATCAAAATGCTAAAGAAACATTTGAATACATTTTAATCAACCCAAAATCAGATCAAAATTTAAAAACCTTGCAAATACCTATTAAGTCGTTTGTAACAACAAGTACAACCCACATCCCCATGATTGAGTTGTTAAACATTGAAAATAGATTGGTTGGCTTTCCAAATTCAGATTTTGTTTCATCACAAAAAACACGATTACTAATTGAAAATGGAGCCATTGAAGAACTTGGAAGTGAAAACAATATTAATACTGAAGTATTACTAAACTTACAACCTGAATTAGTGATCGGACACTCTGTAAATAGCAATAATAAAACCTTTAGTGCTATCGAAAAAATGGGTATTCCTGTTATTTTAAATGGTGATTGGCTGGAAGAAACACCCCTTGGAAGAGCTGAATGGATTAAGTTTTTTGGTGTATTGTTTAACAAAGAAAAACAAGCCGACAGCATTTTTAAAGCTATTGAAAAAAACTATATAGAGGCCAAAGAGATTGCAAAAAAATCAAAATTAAAACCTACCGTTATTTCAGGGGGCTTGTATAAAGATGTTTGGTATTTACCAGCAGGAGAAAGCTTTGAAGCTACCTTTTTAAGAGACGCAAACACGCATTATCTATGGGGTAATTCGAAAGGAAAAGGAAGTTTATCCTTGAATATTGAAAATGTGTTTTTAAAAGGAAAAAATGCTCAAGTATGGGTTTCACCCAGTTTCCACACTTCCTTAAAAAGTATTCAAGAAGCCAATGCAATCTACTCACAATTCAAAGCATTTCAAACAAAATCGGTTTACTCATATATGAATACAAAGGGAGAAAAAAATGGTATATTATATTTTGAATTATCACCAACGAGACCCGATTTAGTGTTGAAAGATATTATTAAAATCGCACATCCTGAATTACTTCCAGAATACGATTTAACTTTTTTCAAGAAATTAAATTAACTCCATATTCAACTTCAGAAAAAAATGAAAAAACTACACCCAAAATCAAATATTGATGAACTTTGTTACCCTTTTATTTACGAAGATTCTTTGCTATGCGATTATGAAATATTAACTGATGATTTAACCCGAATGGTAGGTTGGGCTATTAATGATTTAGGGCTTTTAAGATTAAAATATCCTGAAAACATAGACTTAAAAAATATAGAAGAACAATTAAATTGGTTGCTACCACTTTGCTACCACCTTAATGGCTCTATTAGAGGAGGACTTGCAATTGAAAAAGCAGACCACTTACAATTACTTGAAAATTACAGAAATATAAAATCTATAACCAAAAAATCAATTTCAGGATTTGTTTTACCTGGAGGTGTTTCTCCAGTTGGTATTTTAAATAAATGTTCTTCCATGTCTAAACAAGCCATTAGATTCATGGTTAAAATTCACAACGAAGAACATAAAAAAGTTCCTGATATACTACCCAAATTTACCAATTTACTTTGTAATTACTTTTTTGCTGTAACTATTTTAATAAACCAAATAACAGGTTTTAAAGAAACACCGTTTAAAAGCAAAAGTTACAAATAAACTTTTTAAAATTATTTTAATTTAGGAAATAGCAAAAATTATCAATCTATTAATTATGTTTTTTTTTAAACATGTAACTAAATTAATTACCTACAAAAAACACCTCAATTTATTAAATTGAGGTGTTTTTTGTAGGTTCAAAAACTAGTTGTTATTTTTTAGGTATACTATTTATTTTTTTTGTGATGTTTTTTATCTTTCCAAATAATAGCAGAAACCCCCATATTTTCAACTTCGCCCTCAGCAACATCATCTCCCACATAATCTTTAGCGTCCATTAAATACATTACATTGGAATCATCGTTGTATAAAAAAACTTTACCATGCTTCAGCATATGTTTCATTTCTCTTCTTAATTTTCTCACTTCCTTACCGGTCATCCCCACGCCTACATCATAAACATCTTTATGTTTCTTGTCTGTAAAAATAATTTGTTGCACCTCATTATCGACACCAGAACTAACAACTTGTAATTCTGCTTTTTCAGTCCCTTTTTTATTATAAGAAGTTAGCGTTTGCGTTTCATCAATCGGAATAATATACTCATCTACCTCAGCTACTTGATGGGCTTCATAATCAAGCATTGCCAAATCCTCAGAAACAGCCTCAATAGTTGCAATTTCATAGGCTTCTTCAACAATAGCTTCTTCAATTATAGCTTCCTCAGCAGCCGCATCTTCAACTTTGGCCGCTTCCTTTTTCTCTTTGGCTTTAATAGTTGCTTTCGATGTCAAAGGAACATCATTTATTTTATGCTCTTCAACAACCCACACTGTATTTAATTCAATAGCTGGCTCCATTTCTTCAACCACCACAACTTCATCAACAATTACATCTTTTTTCTTAGCATCTTTACAACTTACAATTATTACACTTGTGACTCCCACAAATATTGCTACAAATAATCCTTTTTTCATTTTTTTCTGTTTTTTAGTTAACTGATTTTTTTTATTTATCAATAAAAATAGCATATTTTTTTAATTTAACATTAAAAACTAAAATAAAGTTATTTGCTTCTCATCATCATTTCCTGAATTTTCATCTTGATGATGGCTATTACTCTTGCTGTTTATATCTGAATGACCTTTAATTAATTCTTCTTCATTTACTACAACTTCTTCAATAACTGGAGGTTCATAAGGCAATGGATCGAGCACATTTACATTTCTAATTTTATCTACAGTTAACTGATTACCAATTGCTTTTATTCCTTTCACAGCAATAAACGCTTCCAAATCTACCTTTATATTATCCAAGCTTCGTTTAGAAAATACAACTTCCACCATTGGTCTATAATCTGTAGAAACAATTTCTAACTGAGATTTAGGATGGTCTGTTATAAACATCTCCTCTTTATTTGGATGTTCAATCATAAAACGCTTCACATAATACTTCTCTTTTTCACCATCGTAATGAATAACAGATATAGGTTTGGCTGGATTCCATTTTTCTAATACAATCATATCATTGTTAAAATGGATAGTCAATTCTGGCTTTATGGTTTTAATAACACCTTTTTGGGTTATAATTAACAACCTATCTTCGCCTTTAAACTCTCCTAATAAATCACCTCTTTCATCTACATTTAGCCTTTGAACACTCTCATCAAACCAAATTTTTCGAGGTTTTAAAGTTGAAACACCTTCCGATTTTAATTCTATTTTTTTTATATTATATTTTGACACTAAATTCCCTTTAGACCCTCTTCCTTTAATGGCTAAATCTGAAAAATCAATATCCCATTTCAACTTTTTAATACTACCTACAGCGCGTAAATTAATGGATACTGTTTCTGCTTCGCCATTGAGGTTAGCAGTAAAATATAATACTTTTGAATATTTATTACCAGCTGTTAAATTATATTCTTTATCACGTGTTACACCTGTAACATTAAATCGTTTCATATAACTTGGCCCACTTTTACCATCACGATAAATCATGTTATATACGGTTCTTTTATCATTCTTTTTAAATACGGCAATATGAATGATATCTTTTCCTACAAAAGTTTTAGTATCTACTTTTGTAATTAACATAACCCCATCTCTTCTAAAAATAATCATGTCATCTATGTCTGCGCAATCAGCAACATATTCGTCACGTTTTAATGAGGTTCCCACAAAACCTTCTTCTCTGTTTACATAGAGCTTAGTATTTCTCATAACAACCTTTGTGGCCACTATATCATCAAACAAACGAATTTCAGTTAAACGCCCTTTATCCTTTCCATATTTATTTTTCAGGTTTTTAAAATAATCAATTGCAAAATCTACCAAATTAGCTAAATGATGATTTACTTCCGCAATTTTAACTTCTAAACTTTCAATAAATTGTTTTGCTTTATCAATATCAAATTTTGATATTTTTTTAATTTTTATTTCTGTTAACCTAACAATATCCTCTTCTGTAATAGCACGCTTTAAATGTTTAATATAAGGTTTTAAACCTTTATCAATTGCTTTAATTACACCTTCCCATGTTTCTTCATCTTCAATTTCACGGTAAATTCTATTTTCAATAAATATACGCTCTAACGATGCAAAATGCCATTGTTCTTCTAATTCCTTTAACTGTATTTCGAGTTCCAGTTTTAGTAGCTCAACAGTATTATTTGTAGAGAGCATTAGAATTTCCGAAACACCAATAAAAACAGGTTTGTTATTATCAATTACACAACACAATGGTGAAATTTGATTTTCACAATTGCTAAAAGCAAATAAAGCATCGATGGTTTTATCAGGAGAAATGCCAGATGGCAAGTGTACTAATATCTCTACATTGGCAGCTGTATTATCCTCAATTCTTTTAATTTTAATTGTCCCCTTATCATTGGCTTTTAATATCGAATCTATTAAACTTGAAGTCGTTGTTCCATATGGAATCTCAGTAATTGCCAATGTTTTTTTATCTAACTGAGAAATTTTTGCTCTACTTCTAATTTTCCCTCCACGTTTCCCATCATTATAATTGGATACATCAGCAATACCCCCTGTTAAAAAATCTGGTATTAAAGTAAATTTTTTGCCTTTTAAATGCTTAATGGAGGCATCAATAAGCTCATTAAAATTATGCGGTAAAATTTTGGTAGAAAGTCCAACGGCAATACCTTCTGCTCCCTGAGCTAGCAACATTGGAAACTTCACTGGTAAATCTATTGGTTCTTTTCTTCTTCCATCATATGAAGATTGCCAACTTGTAGTTTTGGGGTTAAACACAACATCTAAGGCAAATTTTGACAAACGAGCTTCTATATATCTTGAAGCAGCAGCACGGTCACCAGTTAATATATTACCCCAGTTACCTTGCATATCAATCAATAATTCTTTCTGCCCAATTTGAACCATCGCATCCGCAATTGACGCATCTCCATGTGGATGATACTGCATGGTATGCCCCACAATATTTGCCACCTTATTATACCGTCCATCATCTAAATCTTTCATAGAGTGAAGGATTCTACGTTGTACTGGCTTAAAGCCATCTTTAATACCAGGTACCGCACGTTCTAAAATAACATAAGAAGCATAATCCAAAAACCAATCTTTATACATTCCTGTAACCTTTGTTATGGTTTCCTGGTTTCCGAATTCTTCTTTTATAGGCTCATTGTTCTCTTCTTCTTGCATATTATGCCTCTTCTACTATATCTAATTCAACTTTTAAATTACTAATGATAAACTTTTGTCTATCTGGCGTATTTTTTCCCATATAAAATTCTAACATTTTATCAATAGGCATTTCTTTATCCAACATTACTGGGTCTAACCTAATATCATCGCCAATAAAGTGTACAAACTCATCAGGTGAAATTTCACCCAACCCTTTAAATCGGGTCATTTCAGGTTTCCCTTTAAGCTTATTTATGGCATCCTGTTTCTCTTCAGGGGTATAACAATAAAACGTTTTCTTTTTATCTCGAACCCTAAACAATGGTGTTTCTAAAATATATAAATGACCTTCTTTTATTAATTCAGGAAAAAATTGTAAAAAAAACGTAATCAGTAACAATCTAATATGCATTCCATCTACATCAGCATCTGTTGCAATTACAATATTGTTATATCTCAAATTTTCTAGTCCGTCTTCAATATTCAATGCCGCTTGCAATAAATTAAACTCTTCATTTTCATACACAATTTTTTTATTCATATTGTATGAATTAAGCGGTTTACCACGTAAACTAAATACAGCTTGGGTATTAACGTTTCTAGACTTAGTAATAGATCCACTTGCAGAATCTCCCTCCGTAATAAACAAGGTACTTTCTAATCTATTATCTTTTTTTAAATCGTTAAAATGAACCCTACAATCACGCAATTTTTTATTATGAAGATTTGCCTTTTTTGCACGTTCACGTGCCAATTTTCTAATCCCAGACAAATCGTTTCTTTCACGTTCGGCCTGTAATATTTTTTTTTGAATTTTTTCAGCAACATCTGGATTTTTATGCAGATAATTATCCAAATTTGTTTTTACAAAATCTGTAATAAAAATACGAACAGTCGGCAATCCATCTCCCATTTCTGTGGAGCCCAATTTTGTTTTGGTCTGGCTTTCAAAAACAGGTTCCATTACTTTAACGCTTACCGCTGAAACAATTGATTTTCTTATATCAGATGCGTCATAGTTTTTCCCAAAATACTCTCTAATTGTTTTCACAACTGCCTCTCTAAAAGCATTTTGATGAGTACCTCCCTGTGTTGTATGTTGCCCGTTTACAAAAGAATGATACTCTTCACTATATTGCGCTTTGCTATAAGTTAATGCTACTTCAATATCATTTCCTTTTAAATGTATTATAGGAAACAATTTAGATTCATCATCAATATTTTCGTCTAATAAATCTTTTAAACCATTTTCAGAATAATACTTTTCACCGTTAAAAACTATGGTTAACCCTGTGTTTAGGTAAACATAATTTTTAATCATTTTTATAATGTATTCATTTCTGAATTTAAATTTTGTAAAAATAGCTTTATCAGGAACAAACATTACCTTGGTTCCCTTACGTTGTGAGCTTTCTTGTGGCTTTTCTTCAAGGGTAATATTTCCTTGAGAAAACTCGGCTAGCACCGTTTTTTGGTCTCTAAAAGATTGCACTTTAAAATAAGAAGACAACGCATTTACAGCTTTTGTACCAACCCCATTTAAACCAACCGATTTTTTAAAGGCCTTGGAATCGTATTTACCACCGGTATTCATTTTAGAAACTACATCAACAACTTTCCCTAAAGGAATTCCACGACCATAATCACGAATAGATACGGTTTCTTCTTTTACAGAAACCTCTATCGTTTTTCCAGCACCCATTACATATTCATCAATGGAATTGTCTAATACTTCTTTTATTAAAATGTAAATACCATCATCGGGTGAAGATCCATCACCTAATTTACCAATATACATTCCAGGACGCATTCGAATATGTTCTTTCCAATCAAGAGAGCGAATATTATCCTCAGTGTAATTTATTTGTTCAGCCATTAAAATTTGTAAAATTCTTGAAGAACTGCTAATGTACTATTTTACTAGAAAAAATAAAAAAAAGTCTACTAAAATATTTTAGCAGACTTTTTAATAATTTTTATTTGTGATTTTTTATTTAAACGTTAAATCTAAAATGCATTACATCACCATCTTTCACAATATATTCTTTACCTTCAACACGCATTTTCCCAGCTTCTTTTACTTTGGCCTCACTGCCAAAAGAAACAAAATCTTCATACGCAATTACTTCTGCTCGGATAAACCCTTTTTCAAAATCGGTATGAATAACACCTGCAGCCTGTGGTGCTGAATCTCCTACATTAATAGTCCAGGCCCTCACCTCTTTTACACCAGCTGTAAAATAAGTTTGTTGATTTAGTAATTTATATGCGGCTCTAATTAAAACAGAAGCACCGGGTTCTTTTAAACCCATATCTTCCAAAAACATTTGACGTTCTTCAAAAGATTCCAATTCAGTAATATCAGCTTCCATCCCTACAGCAAGTACAACAATTTCAGCATTTTCATCCTTAACAGCTTCTCTTACAGCATCAACATAAGTATTACCATCAACAGCTGAATCTTCATCAACATTACAAACGTACATAACAGGTTTATCTGTAATAAATTGTAATGGATTGATATATTCTTCGCGTTCTTTTTCAGAAACATCAATTGCTCGCACTGAAACAGCAGATTCTAAACCGTCCTTAACTTTTAAAAGAACATCTAACTCTTTCTGCGCTTCTTTATTACCTGTTCTGGCCGTTTTTTTAACCCTTTCTAACCTTTTTTCCAAGGTTTCAAAATCCTTCAATTGTAATTCTATATCAATTGTTTCTTTATCCCTAACCGGATCAACAGTGGCATCTACGTGTACAATATTGTCGTTATCAAAACATCTTAACACGTGAATAACGGCATCTGTTTCACGAATATTTGCTAAAAATTGATTTCCTAACCCTTCACCTTTACTAGCGCCACGCACCAAACCGGCAATATCAACAATATCAACTGTTGCCATTTGAACGCGTTCTGGTTTTACCAACGCTTCCAACTTAGCAATTCTACTATCAGGTACATTTACTACCCCAATATTAGGTTCAATGGTACAAAAAGGAAAGTTTGCACTTTGCGCCTTTGCATTTGATAAACAATTAAACAACGTTGATTTTCCTACGTTTGGCAATCCTACAATTCCTGCTTTCATGATATATTTTTTAGCGGTGCAAATATAGCACTTAGTTTTGTTAGAATAAATTTAATTTCTCCTATTATTTACTATTGAATAAATTAGGTGATTGCATTTAACTTTATTAGTATAAAAACTTATTAAGGCGCCTAAAATTAAGTGTTCAATCATAATTCAAATTTCATATATTCCACTATTTTTCCACTTTTGGGGCATTGCTTAAATTCAATTATACGCTAATTTTGATCATTATAAATTTTAAAACTTAAAAAAAATGTCAAATGTAATTTCAAAAAATTGGTATCTAGTACTTATAAGAGGATTAATCTTGTTATTATTATCTTATCTTATTTTTCAAAGCCCTGGTGATGCATTAGTAGCTTATGCTTTATACGTAGGAATTGGATTTATTATCACAGGTTTATTTGAAATATTTGGTGGTATTGCTTCAAAAAATGACAATCCTAATTGGGGGCTCACAATATTTGGTGGAATATTAGATTTAATTGTTGGATATATTTTAACTGCACATCCGTTATTAACAGCTTCCATAATTCCATTCATTATTGGTTTTTGGGCCATGTTTTATGGTTTTTTCTTAATTATAAATTCGTTTACAACTGCCGGAAATTTTGCTTTAAAATTCTTTGGTGGAATTTTATTAATTATATCAGCCAACTTTTTAATGTTTAACCCACTTATTGCAGGTTTAACCGTTACCTTATGGATAGCTACATTACTGTTAATTGCTGGCATTTATAACATTGTATTTTCATTTCAATTAAAGTCTAATTAAACTTTACAACAAAAAAAAAAGACACCCAAAAGCTATATAATTTGGGTGTCTTTTTTTGACCTATCCACTGTTATTTAAACCAAATAACATTGAATATCTTCAACATTTACTCCTTGTGTAAAAATTGATGCTTTTCTAATAATTCCCCCTTCGTTTCTTCATGCTCTTCATCAGGAACACAACAATCTACCGGGCAAACCGCTGCGCATTGTGGCTCATCAAAAAAGCCTATACATTCAGTGCATTTATCAGCAACTATAAAATAATATTCATCATTAACTGGATCCTGAGCCTCACTTGAATCCACTTTTTTTCCATTTAACAATACTACATGGCCTTCAAGAGCAGTTCCATCTGCATATATCCAATCTTCAGCAGCTTCATAAATAGCATTATTGGGGCATTCTGGTTCACAAGCCCCACAATTTATACATTCATCTGTTATTTTTATTGCCATACTATTATTTAGATTAATTTTACAGCAAATATAAAACAATAATTAAAATGACTTTAGAGCAGCGAATTGATGCCTTTGCAAAATTAGGCCTCTTTTTAAAACAATTTTCAACCTTGAAAATTAAAAAAACAGATGATTCTGAATTAAACTTGTTGTTTTTTGACGCTTTTAAAATGCAAATTGAAAGAGCTCCTGAATTTAATGGCTGGTTTACAAAAGACAATGTTTTAAAATCTTTTGAAAGTTGGAGTGAAGCTTTAACCTTTGACAATCTTAATAAATGGACTTCAAATTATAATTTCGAAAACAATATTGAAGCCAAAAAAATAGCCATAATTATGGCTGGAAACATACCTTTAGTTGGCTTTCATGATTTATTATGCGTTTTAATTTCAGGAAATATAGCGAAAGTAAAACTTTCTTCAAACGATAAATATTTTTTACCCTTAATTGCTAAATTTTTAGAGCACCACGAACCCGAATTTAAAAACAACATCTATTTTACACAAGAAAAATTAACAGGTTTTGATGCGGTTATTGCCACAGGCAGTAACAATACAGCTCGTTATTTTGAACATTATTTTGGAAAACAACCAAATATAATTAGAAAGAGCAGAAATTCAGTAGCGATTTTAACAGGTAATGAATCTAAAGAAGAATTAGAATTGCTAGGAGAAGATATTTTTCAATACTTTGGGTTAGGCTGCAGAAGTGTTTCAAAATTATTTGTTCCAAAAAATTATAATTTTGATGCCCTTTTTAACGCTCTTTATAAATTTAAAGATATTATAAATTACAAGAAATACGAAAACAATTACGACTATAATAAAGCTGTTTATTTAATGAGTATGTTCCATATTTTAGAAAATGGATTTGTAATGTTGAAGGAAGATAATAGTTATGCTTCGCCAATAGCTACCATTTTTTATGAATATTACGATGATATTGAAAAAATGAAAGAAAAACTAAATGTAGATAACAAAAAGATACAATGTGTTGTAAGTAACGAAAACGTTGTAGATTTCGTAAAATTCGGAGATTCTCAACATCCAAAATTATGGAATTACGCAGATAACGTAGACACAATTAAATTTTTACTAAAATTATAGCGTTTATTTTAGTAAAAATATTACACTTATTTATCTTTTTTTATCGAAATTTGTAATAGAATTTAATTCATATTTTAATAAAATGAAAAAACATAATTTTAGTGCAGGTCCGTGTATATTACCACAAGAAGTTTTAAGTAAGGCAGCCGAAGCGGTTGTAAATTTTAACGGTATTGATTTATCGTTAATTGAAATTTCACACAGAAGTAAAGAATTTGTTGATGTGATGGAAAATGCGCGCAGTTTAGTAAAAGAATTATTAAACCTACCTGAAGGATATTCCGTGTTATTTTTACAAGGCGGTGCTAGTCTTGAATTCTTAATGACTCCGTATAACTTGTTAAAAGAAGGTGGAAAAGCAGCTTATTTAGATACGGGCGCTTGGAGCTCAAAAGCTTTAAAAGAGGCTAAAGCTTTTGGAAAAGTTGAAGTTATGGCTTCCTCTAAAGACAAAGTATATAACTACATTCCAAAAAACTATACCATTCCTACTGATGTTGATTATGTTCACGTAACCTCAAACAATACTATTTATGGTACGCAACTAAAAAAATTCCCAAAAACGGATGCATTATTGGTTTGTGATATGAGTTCCGATATTTTTTCGCGTGAATTGGACTTTACAAAGTTTGATTTAATCTATGCAGGTGCCCAAAAGAATATGGGTCCAGCCGGAACAACATTGGTTGTGGTTAAAGACGAAGTTTTAGGAAAAACTGGTCGAACCATTCCTTCAATGTTAGATTATCAAGTTCATATTAGTAAAGACAGTATGTTCAATACACCTCCTGTTTTCCCTGTTTATGTTTCAATGCTTACTTTACAGTGGATGAAAAATTTAGGTGGTATTAAAGCTATTGAAAAAAGGAATGAAGAAAAAGCAGCTCTACTATATACTGAAATTGACAGAAACCCATTATTTGTAGGATTTGCAGCAAAAGAAGATCGCTCATTAATGAATGTTACTTTTAATTTAACAGATGATTCTAAAAAAGAAGCATTTGATAAACTTTGGAATGCTGCAGGAGTTAGTGGTATTAAGGGGCATAGATCTGTTGGTGGTTACCGTGCAAGTATCTATAATGCTATGCCTATTGAAAGCATACAAGTGTTAGTTGACACTATGAAACAACTTGAAAAATTAAACTAGCTAAAATTAAAAAATAGAAATAATGAAAGTATTAGCAAATGACGGAATAGCTCAAAGCGGTGTAAAAGCCCTAGAAACTGCTGGAATTGCAGTAGATTTATCTACAATAGCGCAAGATCAATTAGTTAATTATATAAATACTAATGAAATTGATGTTTTATTAGTTCGAAGCGCTACAAAAGTAAGAACAGATATTATTGATGGTTGTCCTTCGTTAAAAATAATAGGACGTGGCGGTGTTGGAATGGATAATATTGATGTAGACTATGCTCGTGAAAAAGGGCTGTATGTAATAAATACTCCTGCCGCATCCTCACATTCAGTAGCTGAATTAGTATTTGCGCATATGTTTGGTATGGTTCGTTTCCTACACCAATCTAATAGAGAAATGCCTTTAGAAGGAGACACAAAATTTAAAACGCTTAAAAAAGCATTTGCAAAAGGTGTTGAATTAAGAGGCAAAACCCTAGGTGTTATTGGATTTGGAAGAATTGGACAAGCAACTGCAAAAATTGCTTTAGGTTTAGGAATGAAAGTTGTTGCTTTTGATCCTTTTATAGATGAAGTAAATTTAGAATTGGAATTTTTCGATCACCAATCAATTTTCTTTAATATAAATACTATTACCAAGGAAGAAGTTTTACAACAAGCAGATTTTATTTCTTTACACGTTCCTGCTCAAGATGAGTATGTGATCTCAACTAAAGAATTTGAAATAATGAAAGATGGAGCCTGTATAGTTAACGCTGCTCGTGGCGGTGTTATTGATGAAGTTGCCTTAGTAAAAGCATTGGAAGAAGGTAAAATAGCAAAAGCTGCATTAGATGTTTTTGAAAATGAACCTACTCCAGAAATACAACTCTTAATGAATCCAAATCTTTCCCTAACGCCACATATTGGTGCTGCCACCAGTGAAGCTCAAGACAGAATTGGAACGGAATTAGCACAGCAAATTATTGAAATATTAGGATAATCGATATTTATAAAATTAAAAATTATGGCAATTATTAAACCATTTAAAGGTGTTAGACCTCCTAAAGAACTTGTAGAAGAAGTAGCTTGCTTGCCTTATGATGTTATGAATTCTGAAGAAGCCGCACAAATGGCCGAAGGTAAAGATGCATCGCTTTTACATATAACACGTGCTGAAATTGATTTTGAAAAAGGAACAGATTCTCATAGCGAGCCCGTATATGCAAAAGCCAAAGAAAATTTTGATGCTTTTCAAGAAAAAGGCTTTTTAGTACAAGATGCTGAAGCGCGCTATTACATATATGCACAAACGATGAACGGTATCACTCAATATGGTATTGTAGGTGCTGCTTCTTGTCAAGATTATATTGATGGAAATATTAAAAAACACGAATTAACACGTCCAGACAAAGAAGAAGATCGTAAAGTATTAACGCGTTATTTAAAAGCTAATATTGAACCTGTTTTTTTCACCTACCGTGCGGTTCCTGAAATAGATAAAATTGTTTCTGATATTGTAACAAATAATAAAGCGGATTACGATTTTACGGCCGAAGATGGTTTTGGTCATCATTTTTGGGTAATTGAAGATGCTTCAACAAACAAAACATTAGAACAACTTTTTGAAGAAAAAGTTCCATGTACGTATGTTGCTGATGGCCATCATAGAACAGCTGCTGCAGCTGGAATGAGTGCAGAATTTGCTAAAAAAAATCCAAATCACACAGGAAATGAACCATATAACTTTTTTATGGCGGTACATTTCCCTGACAATCAACTTCAAATAATTGACTATAATAGAGTTGTAAAAGATTTAAACGGATTAAGTTCTTCTGAGTTTTTGACTAAAATTAATGAAAATTTTGAAATTTCAGAAGTAAGTGATGCAATTGTTAAACCTTCTAAACTTCATGATTTTTCTATGTATTTAGATGGTAAATGGTATGGATTAACAGCAAAAGAAGGAACTTTTGATGATAACGATCCTATAGGTAGTTTAGACGTAAGTGTTTTATCTAAATATGTTTTAAATCCTATTTTAAACATTAAAGATTTAAGAACTTCAACACGAATTGATTTTGTTGGTGGTATTAGAGGTTTAGGCGAATTAAGTGACCGCGTTGATCAAGGTGAAATGGCTGTTGCTTTTGCGTTGTATCCAGTAAGCATGGACCAACTAATGAATATTGCAGATACAGGAAATATTATGCCTCCAAAAGTTACTTGGTTTGAACCCAAATTACGTTCTGGATTAGTTATTAATAAAATAGATTAATTTAGTGATAATTAAAGATAATTTAAATAAAATATTAAACACCCTTCCTGCAAATGTTCAGTTAATTGCAGTTTCAAAAACAAAACCTGTTTCTGAAATTTTAGAAGCTTACAAAGCCGGTCAAAAGGTATTTGGAGAAAATAAAATTCAGGAAATGGTGCAAAAATTCGATCATATGCCTAAAGATATTCAATGGCATATGATTGGACATTTGCAACGAAATAAAGTGAAATACATGGCACATTTTGTGCATTTAATTCACGGAGTTGATAGTTTTAAAACGTTGAAAGAAATTAACAAACAAGCACAAAAACATAACCGCGTTATTGATTGCTTATTACAATTAAAAATTGCGAGTGAAGAAACAAAATTCGGCTTATCTATTACAGAAGTTCAAGAGTTACTAAATTTACCAGCGTTAAGTAATTTAAAAAACATCAACATCAAAGGTTTTATGGGAATGGCAAGTTTTACAAATGACACTAATATTGTTAGAACTGAATTCAAAACCTTAAAAAGTTATTTTGATCAATTTAAAAATAAAACCTCATTCAATTTTAACCCATCCATATTATCTATGGGAATGAGTGGTGATTACCAAATTGCTATTGAAGAAGGAAGTACAATGGTAAGAGTTGGTAGTGCTATTTTTGGGAATAGAAATTATAACTAGTGTATGCAATATTAGACATAGAAACCACAGGAGGTAAATTCAACGAAGAGGGAATTACTGAAATAGCAATCTATAAATTTGATGGCCATCAAATTGTAGATCAATTTATTAGTTTAGTAAACCCCGAAAAAGAAATTCAACCTTTTGTTGTTAAATTAACAGGTATCGACAATGGAATGCTTACCAACGCTCCTAAATTTCATGAAATTGCCAAACGAATTGTAGAGATTACAACCGATTGCGTTTTAGTGGCACACAATGCCAATTTTGACAATAGAATTTTAACTACAGAATTTAGACGCCTTGGATATGATTTTAATCGTAAAACACTATGCACCGTTGACCTTAGCAAACTTTTAATACCAGATCTTCCCTCTTATAAATTGGGTAATTTGTGTAAAACTTTAGGTATCCCAATTTCAAGTCGTCATCGCGCAGATGGTGATGCAATTGCCACGGTTCAATTGTTTAAATTATTACTCAACAAAGATGTGGGTAAAACCATAATTAAAGAAGCTGTTTTAACTGAAAACCCGAGAAAACTAGCGCCCAAATTAACCGCTATTTTAGATGAATTACCAAATAACGCGGGGCTTTTTTATATACACAGTAGCACTTCAAAGATATTATACATTGGCAAGGGCAAAAATATAAGAAAAGCCGTAAACCAGTTGTTTTTACGAACTTCAAAAAAAGCACTATTACTTCAAAAGAAAGTTGTTTCCATCACCCATGAAGAAACTGGAAATGAATTAATTGCACACTTAAAACTCTCAGAAGAAATAAAAATAAACAAACCAAAACACAATTTTGTTACAAAAACTAAAGATAAAGTAATAACGTTTAACAACAGTAATTTACTAATTGTTGGCAAAGGCAGAAGTGTAGGTGAAAAATCGATTTTATTAATTGAAAACAACCAGTTTATAGGTTACTGTTATACCGAATTAAGTTATCAGGTAAACAACCTAGATATTCTAAGAAAATTAATTTCACCACTGGAAGATTCAACCTTAAATAGAAATATTATAAAAAAACACCTAGATAAAAATCATATTGAAAAATTAATTAGATTTTAATTTAGAAAAAACCCTAACCAGGAGCAATGAAAAAATTTACTCCCCTTCTAATTATTTTTATTACAACAATTTCATTTTCACAACACTATAAGCAAGATGCCAATTTTGGAAAACTCACCCGTGAAGAATACGAAATTAAAACTTATGACAAGGATTCCACTGCCAACGCATTAGTTTTGTATGAATCTGGAAAGTCTTATTTTACAGTTAAAAAAAATAAAGTTGTAGTAAAAACTATATATCACTTTAAAATTAAAATATTCAATTCTGATGGATTCCAACATGCTTCTTTTTCAATCCCAATATACAATACAAAGTCGGGTAATGAGTCAGTTGAAGATATTGTCGGAATAACTCACAATGGTTTTCACAAAACTCATTTAATGAAGAACCATATTTTTAAAGAAAAAATTAATGATAATTGGAAAGAAGTAAAATTTACAATGCCAAATTTAAAAGAAGGTAGTATTGTTGAAGTTAATTATACATTGGTAACTCCATTTAAATTTAACTTAACTGGTTGGAAATTTCAATCTGATATTCCAAAATTGGTAAGTGAATATAAAGCATTGATTCCTGGTAATTACATATATAATAGAAAACTTACAGGGTATCTAAAGCTAACTACTAATTCCTCAACAGTAAAAAAAGACTGTTTTAGGGTTCAAGGATTTTCAGGACATGCAGATTGTGAGAACGTTGTTTACAAGATGGAAAATATTCCAGCGTTTGAGGAAGAAGATTATATGACGTCAAAAAATAATTTTATTTCAAAAATAAAATTTGAACTAAAAGAAACAAAATGGTTTGACGGATCAGCTCAAAAATTCACTACAACTTGGGACGTTACTGATAAAGAATTTAGAACCGATAAAAATATTGGAATTCAATTAAAAAAAACCAAATATTTTGAAGAATTAATTCCTTCTGAAATTAAAAATATTACTAACGAACTTGAAAAAGCAAAAACTGTATATAGTTTTATTCAACATTATTTCACCTGGAATGAAAAATACAGTATTTTCAGAAATGTAAAAATTAAAAATGCCATTGAAAATAGAACTGGAAATGTAGGTGAAATTAATATTTCATTAATTAATGCTTTAAAATCGGTAGGATTAGACACCGAATTGGTGGTACTCTCAACTCGAAATAATGGGTTTCCTACACGTCTTTATCCAGTAATTTCGGATTTCAATTATGTTATAGCTAAACTAAATATTAACAACAAAGTTTATTTATTAGATGCTACGGATAAACTCAATCCTTTTGGCCAACTCCCTTTTAAATGCTTAAACAGCTTTGGTAGGGTTATGGATTTTGAAAACGATAGTTATTGGTACGATTTTAAACCTGAGACAAATTCAAAATCTGTAGTATATGCAAATCTAATATTAAGTGAAAACGGGAAAATTGAAGGGAAATTGAAGCGAGTTTCAACTGGTCACAACGCCTATTTAAAAAGAAAAGATTATAACTCTAAAAGTAATGATGATATTGTTTCAGAATTTGAAGATGAATTTACAAACCTTATTGTTGAAGACTACTCATTAGAAAATAAAAACGACATAGATAAACCCTTAATTGAAGTGTTCGATGTAGTTTTTGATTATGAAGAAAACACAAACAAAATTTATTTCAATCCCTTTTTTGGTGGTCGTTTTGAAGAAAATCCATTTAAACAAGAAAACAGATTATACCCTGTAGATTTTGGCTATCACAGAAAATATATTCTTCATTTTAACCTAGAAATTCCTGACAATTACAAAATTGAATCGTTACCTGTTTCAAACACAATAAAATTCGATGATGATACAACAAACTATCGAATTCTAACAAAAAATCATGATGGGTATAAATTTACGCTTTACAGCAAACTTAATATTGGTAAAACAATCTTTTACAATAAGGAGTATGGTTTTTTAAAAGAAATTTTTAAACAAGCTATTATTTCTCAACAGACACCGTTAGTACTTTCAAAAATAAATATATAGCTTCTTAACAAATTATAGTTAGCTTTAAAAAAAATGAATTATTTTAGTTTTTAATTTCGTCCAATAATATTTTGAAAAAGCAACAAACTAAACATAAAATTACAGATTGGAAATCAAAACTTCATGAAATTATTTATGAAGCTGACTCTAAAGAAGGTAAGTTATTTGATATTGTTCTAATTATAACAATTGTCATTAGCATTATTTTGGTAATGTTAGAAAGTGTTGAAAGTATAGATAAAAAATATCACAACTTCTTAAATATATCTGAATGGATTATTACCATACTATTTACCATTGAATATATATTAAGAATTGTTACCATAAAAAAACCTAAAACATATATTTTTAGTTTTTACGGCATCATTGACCTCTTAGCGACCATCCCAAAGTACTTATCATTTTTCTTTGTAGGCTCGCACGCTTTTATAGCTTTAAGAGCATTGCGTTTATTGCGCGTTTTTAGAATTTTAAAACTCGCAAGGTACCTGGGCGCTTCTAAAAACTTATTAACCGCTTTAAAAGCAAGTAGAATTAAAATATTTGTTTTTTTATTTAGTGTAATTGTACTTACCATAATTTTGGGAACTGTAATGTATATTGTTGAAGGTCCACAAAATGGATTTACAAGTATTCCGCGCAGTATGTATTGGGCTATTGTAACATTAACTACTGTTGGTTATGGTGATATTGCACCACATACACCACTAGGTCAATTAATAGCGAGTATGGTTATGGTGCTAGGTTATGGAATTATTGCAGTTCCTACAGGAATTGTAACTTCTGAAATGACAAAAGCTGACCAAAATAATGCACTTAACAATACACAGCATTGTTCAAATTGTTCAGCTGATATTCATGTAGATAATGCTACCTTTTGCCATAAATGTGGAAATAAATTAAATTATGACTAATTATTTAATAACTGTTTTAGGGCCTACTGCCATCGGAAAAACTGCTTTAAGCATTAAGTTAGCACAACATTTTAATGCTGAAATAATTTCTTGTGATTCGAGACAATTTTATAAAGAAATGCAAGTTGGTACAGCTGTTCCCAATTCTAACGAACTGGCTGCGGTAAAACATCATTTTATTCAAAACCGCTCTATTTTTGATGATTACAGCGTAGGGCAATTTGAAAAAGATGCCCTTGCCAAATTAGACGAACTTTTTTCAAAAAATAATGTTGTAATAATGGTTGGGGGTAGTGGCTTATACGTCAATGCTGTAATTGATGGGTTGGATTATTTTCCTAAAGTAGATGCTAAAATTAGAACTACCCTGAATAAAAGACTATTAACTGAGGGTATAACAACACTTCAAAACCAATTAAGAGAATTGGATATTGAAAGTTTCAACACTATTGAAATCAACAATCCTCATCGGTTAATAAGAGCCTTGGAAATTTGTATTGGCACCGGTAAAACCTATTCTGAATTTAAAAATAAACCCAAGGTAAAAAGAAATTTTACTGCCGTCAAAATTGGTTTAACCGCTGACCGCGAAATTATGTACAATCGCATTAACCAAAGAGTTGATATTATGATGCGAGAAGGGTTATTAGATGAAGCAACTTCATTATATAAACATAAAAAATTAAACGCTTTACAAACTGTAGGATACCGCGAATTATTTGAATATTTAGATGGAAACTCAACATTGGAATTTGCTGTTCAAGAAATCAAAAAAAATACGCGTCGTTTTGCAAAACGACAAGTAACCTGGAATAAAAAAGATCAAGACATTCATTGGTTCAATTTTGAGACCAACTTCACTGAAATTATCAAAAGTTTGGAGCATTTACACTAAACGCAGCAATGCTCCCCTTTAATTTCTTTCTTTTAAAATTCATTTCTTTAAACTTCATTTTTATATATTCGTTAGCTCCTTTTATAAGCTATTTTATAAAATTTAAGTTTTATTATGAAAAAAATTAAATTTCCAACAGCGCAAACTATTTTATTTATAATTGCGGGGTTTGTTACCCTCCTAACTTGGGTTGTACCAGCAGGAAAATACGATACCATTTTATACCAAAAAGAAACAAATACTTTTGTGCAAAATAGCACAGATAAAACCACAACATTGCCAGCTACAAAAGCTACTTTAGATGCACTCAATATTATTATTCCGCTAAATAAATTTACAAATGGTGACATTTGGAAACCTATAAATGTACCCAACACCTATAAAAAGTTAGAAGCCAAACCACAAGGTATTTTAGCTTTTTTAAAATCGCCTATTAATGGAATTATTGACGCTGCCGATATCATTTTTTTAGTTTTAATCATAGGTGGTCTTATTGGTATTATGAATTTAACAGGAGCATTTGAGGCTGGTATATCATTTTTTGCAGGAATTTTGAAAGGCAAAGAATACCTTTTAATTATTATTGTTGTTTGTTTAATAGCTCTTGGAGGTACCACTTTTGGATTGGCAGAAGAAACCATCGCTTTTTATCCCATATTGATTCCTGTTTTTTTAGCTGCAAAATACGATGCCATTGTTGCACTGGCATCTATTTATATTGGATCATCTATTGGAACTATGTGTTCTACTACAAATCCGTTTAGTACTATTATTGCTTCTGATGCCGCTGGTATAAATTGGACTACGGGAATTGACGGCAGACTAATTATGCTGATTTTAGGAACCTTAATTTGTATTGTTTATATATTAATTTATGCCAAACGTGTTCAAAAAGACCCAACTAAATCAATTATTTATGATCAGAAAGAAGCCATTGAAAAATTATTTGGAAGCTCAACCGAATCTAATTTAAAACTCAACAATAAATTACGCCTAATCATTTTTATTTTTTCTATGTGCTTTGTAATTATGATTTACGGTGTTGTTAATTTAGAATGGTGGTTTTTAGAAATGACCACGGTATTTTTAACAGGTTCCATATTAATTGGGTTTATAGGAAAAATAAAAGAAACTGTTTTTGTTGAAACTTTTGTAAAAGGCGCTGGTGATTTACTTGGCGTGGCAATTATTATTGGAATTGCCCGTGGCGTTTCAGTAATTATGAATGATGGTTTAATAAGTGACACTATGCTTTATTATGCCAGTGGTATAACCGACGGTATGAATAAAGGCGTTTTCACAAACGCTATGCTACTTATTTACAGCGGCTTGTCATTTTTTATACCTTCATCTTCTGGAATGGCGGTACTTACCATGCCTATTATGGCTCCTCTAGCCGATACCATGGGTGTTGGCCGAGATATTATAGTAAATACATATCAATATGGAATGGGTTTATTTGCCTTTATTAGTCCAACAGGTTTATTGTTACCTTCCTTGGCAATTGTTAAAGTTGGCTATAACAAATGGCTAAAATTTGTAATTCCTTTGTTTTTAATTCTAATTATTTTCACAATGCTCACACTAACAATTTCTGTGTATATTTAACTAAATTATTTTTTATTAATATTATACTTATCAAGTTAAAAAATTATATTTGCCCAAACTTAATACCTTTTAAAAATGAAAAAACTATCTACTTTCTTGTTATTTGTAAGCCTTTTGATAGGTTTTTCAAACGCAACGTACGCACAAGAAGATTACACCTCATTAAATTTATATGTATCTTTTGGTGATAAAAATGCAATTAATGCACAATATGAAATACCTGTTGCAGAAAACATTACGGTATCACCAGCGGTTGTAATTCCTTTTAATTTTGACTACCTGACTGTAGGAGTTAGAGCTGATTATTATTTTGATCATTTAATGAGATTGTCAAAAGACTGGGATATTTGGGGAGGCCTTGATACCGGATTTGCGATAGGACACGATGACGATATTTTTAATATAAACGTTCATGTGGGTGCTGAATATAAAATAAACCCAATGTGGGGAATACTTGTTGAATTTGGCGGTGGTACCGCTTCTTTTGGAGGTATTGGTGTAGGAATCCACTTTTAAGCAAACCAACATATTATTAAAGCGGCTCTATTTGAATAAAATAGAGCCGTTTTAGTATAAAAAAAACACCCTAAAATTGAATTTAAAGAATTTTACACTTAAACGTAATTGATAACATTGCCTTATTTCATTTAAGAAAAAGACCACTCCTATAAGCGCTGATTATTAAATATATATTCCTATATTTAAGTACTATTAACTAAAAAATAAAATTATGGGTTGTTATAATTCAATTGTTATAGCCGCTGACCCTGATAAGGTTTGGGCTATTTTAAAGGATTTTCATGATTTATCATGGAGTAAAAATGTTGTTTCTAAAGTTACTATTGTTGGTGATAAATCATCTGACGAAATTGGAGCTAAAAGAATCTTAAATGATGCTTTTCACGAAACCCTAGTATCGTTGGATAATGAATCTAAAAAATTTACTTATAGCATAGATGATGGCCCTGGGGCCGTTTCAAAGGAAAATGTTGAAGGGTATCTTGGTGAGGTAACCGTATTCCCTATTTCTGAAAACAACACCTCTTTTGTGCTTTGGACTTCACATTGGAAATCTGAAAAAGAAATTGGCGCTGCCGATTTATGCAACCCAATTTACCATGCCCTGTTACAAGATTTAAAAGCACATTTCTCATAATTTTAGTCATAACACTACAAAAAAACCAAAATGGATGTTTTTTATTTTTTACATTTGTAATGTTAACCTCTTAATTAATTTTAACTTTTCAGTGCTTGACAACATTAAAACTAAAAGATTTTTTAGATGAAAAAGTAATCCAATTCAATAACCCCAAATTTATTGATAGTGACCCTATTCAAATTCCACATCGTTACACGTTAAAAGAAGATATTGAAATTGCTGGTTTTTTAACCGCTTCTATTGCTTGGGGAAATAGAAAAATGATTATTAAAAATGCCGAGCGCATGATGGAATTAATGGGTAATTCACCTTTTGATTTTGTGATGACGCACAAAGATGCTCACTTAACTAATTTTGATGGTTTTGTTCACAGAACTTTCAATGCCTTAGACTTTCAATATTTTATAAAAGCACTTCATCACATTTATACAAATCATAAGGGGTTAGAGCATATTTTTCGAACCCATTCTACAGATAATTCAATTCAACCAGCCATACACCAATTAAAAAAAATATTTTTTGAGATACCACATCCAGCAAGAACCACAAAACACATAGCAGATCCATTTAAAGGATCAGCGGCAAAAAAAATAAATATGTGGCTGCGGTGGCTAATTAGAAATGACAATACAGGTGTTGATTTTGGCATTTGGAAAAATATTTCACCAAGTATATTATCTTGTCCGTTAGATGTTCATTCTGGAAATGTTGCCCGCAAATTAGGCTTGCTTCACCGAAAACAAAATGATGCTAAGGCATTAGCCCAATTAGACATTTCATTAAGATTATTAGATAAAAATGACCCCGTAAAATACGATTTTGCTTTGTTCGGATTAGGGGTTTTTGAACAATTTTAATATTACCACAAAAGCATAAGTACACTATCTTATTTATATTCAGAAAGTTTATTTTTATATAAAAATAATAATGTTATATTTGACCTAATATCTAATTAAAAAACATTTAAATGAAAAAACTAAACAAACTTTTATTAGTGTGCTTTGTATTGGCCTTAACTACCAATTATGCGCAAACAAACAAGTACGGTATTCGCGCCGGAGTTGGTATTCCCAATTTAAAAAGTACTGATAACAATATTTATAGTAAAGACTATAAATCTGTTGCCGGATTTGATGGTAGTTTATTTGCTGATTTTGGAATCACAGAAGGCTTTTCAATAAAAGCAGAATTGGGCTTCTCAAGAAAAGGTGGAGAACGAAATGGAGTACAACCAATTCCTGGTGATTTATTAGGACCTTTAGCTGCTATTTCTCAAGGTAATCCAGTTTGGGCTGAATTTGATAATAAAGCGGTATTCTCTTATATAGAAATTCCTGTTTTAGCCAAATACGAATGGAATTTAGGTAGTAAATGGGGTGTTTATGTAAATGCTGGACCTTATATTGATTTTATCTTGAATCCAAAACAAATTACGAATAGCCATGGTGAAGTTCCTTTATACTGGGATGAAACACAAACAATGAGAGTTCCATATCCTCTTGAAGGTGTACCTCCTGAAATGTGGCCAGATTTACCTCCTCAAGATTTAACAGCTGATACTGATATTAACAGCAGTCTTTCAAATATGGATTTCGGTGCTATGTTTGGTATTGGAGTAACACTTGAAGTTTCTGAACACAGTGAAATACTATTTGACTGGAGAGGTTCTTACGGATTTGTTCCTTTACAAAGTGATGTTGACACCTACGGTACTGTTCATATGGGTAATATGACCTTTGCTTTAGGGTATGCTTATACAATTCCTAAAAGAACAAAAGTGGAAGAAATTATTATTATAGACTAAACCGTTAAGTTAATAACAAAAAAAGCGCAGAAGTATTAAATACTTCTGCGCTTTTTTTGTTATCCTTTTATTGTATTTATAAAAAACTCTCCAATGCCAACTCATAGCTTTGCAAGCCAAACCCTGCAATTACCCCCTTTGCATTTGGAGAAATGTATGAAACATGACGGAAATTTTCGCGCGAGTGCACATTTGAAATATGCACCTCAACAACTGGTGTTTCAATACCTTTAATAGCATCACCAATGGCAACCGATGTGTGGGTATAGGCACCTGCATTTAAAATAACACCATCAAAAGTAAATCCAACTTCATGTAATTTATTTATCAATTCACCTTCTACATTACTTTGAAAGTAATGCATATTAACATCGGCATATTTTTCTTTTAGTTTTTCAAAAAATTCTTCAAATGTTAAACTACCGTATATAGCAGGTTCTCGTCTACCTAGTAAATTTAAATTTGGGCCGTTAATTATCAATATTTTTTTCATAATGTAAAAGTAATTAATTTTTAAGAAAAAAATAGACTGTCTTTTCAGACAGTCTATAAAATATCATTTAAATCTTAATCAAAATAATAACCTATTGTTATTTGAAAAACACTGTTTCTTTTTCCATAATCGTAGTACCAATATCCTGGAGGTGGATTTCTAACAGGTCCTTTCCAAATATTTGTAGCGCCAAAATTGTAACGCGCATTTACATTAAAACCATTATCAAATTTATAACCAAAACCAATTAACCAATCAAAAGTAGCAGTGGTTAAATTATTACTTAAATTATCACTAGAAACTGTTTCATCTCTCGTTTTAGAAGACAATAAAAAACCCAATTGCGGCCCTGTTTCAAAACTAACACCATTATTGTTAAAATAATATTTAAAAATAACAGGAATGTTTAAATAATCTAAAATAAATTCATCTGATTCAACAGCAGCATCAAAACGGTCTGGGTTAAATTTAAAACCCTGACTAGAATACATAATTTCGGGTTGAACCGAAGTATTTGATGACGTTTCAATTTCGGCTACAAGTCCAACATTCCAAGCTGTTCTGTATTTTACACCGTTAGGCGTATCTCCCATTACGGAAGCAAAGTTGACTCCTCCTTTTACCCCAAAACTTGCCTGAGCACTCACACTAACAACGGCTAATACCGCTATTAGGCATGTTAAAATAGTTTTTTTCATAATACGTATTTTTAATTAGTACATAAATATAGGTATTATAATTACAACACTTGAACTTCAAATTTTGTATTTTCACCCCATGAAATGGGAAAGTGCACTACAAGATTATCAATTACATTTAAAAATTGAAAAAGGATTGGCTAAAAACTCAATTGCTAGCTACACATTAGATGTAAAAAAACTTATGTTGTTTTTACAAACGCATCAAATAAAGGTTACTCCTATTGTTATTACATCAGATGAAATTCAACAGTTTATTTACGATGCTTCGAAAAATTTAAATGCACGTTCGCAAGCACGGTTAATTTCAGGTCTTCGCAATTTTTTTGATTATTTAATATTTGAAGAGTATAGAAAAGAAAACCCTACTGATTTAATTGAATCTCCAAGAATTGGACGTAAATTACCTGATACTTTAGGGCTTGAAGAGATAGATTTGTTAATAAACACTATTGATTTAAGTAAACCCCAAGGAGAACGTAATAGAACTATTTTAGAAACCTTATACAGTTGTGGCCTACGTGTATCAGAACTTATAAATCTTCAGATTTCAGATTTATTTTTTGAAGAGGGCTTTATTCGAGTTATTGGAAAAGGAAATAAGCAGCGTTTTGTTCCAATAAATACCCAAACTCAAAAATATATTAGTTTTTACATTCATAATATTAGAACACATATTAATGTTCAAAAGGAATTTGAAGATACTGTTTTTCTAAATAGAAGAGGTAAAAAACTAACACGTGTTATGATTTTTACCATTATAAAAAACTTAACTGAAAAGGCTGGAATTCAAAAAAAAATAAGTCCACATACATTTCGTCATTCCTTTGCAACACATTTATTAGAACGTGGAGCCGATTTAAGGGCTATACAGCAAATGTTAGGTCATGAAAGCATAACCACTACCGAAATTTATATGCACCTAGATAAAAGCTTCTTAAAGAAAGTTATTAATTCTTTTCACCCTAGAAAGTAAGCATGGGGTGCTGAATGTATTCAAAAAAAAAATCTCGCCGAAACGAGATTTTTTTTTGAATATATGTTTTATTATTTTGCAATATTTACAGCTCGCGTTTCACGAATTACAGTTACACGAACCTGACCTGGATAAGTCATATCATTTTGAATTTTCTGCGAAATACTAAATGAAAGTTCTGATGCTTTGGCGTCATTTACTTTTTCACTCTCAACAATTACACGTAATTCTCTACCCGCTTGAATAGCATATGCCTTTTGCACACCTTGAAAACCAAATGCGATATCTTCTAAATCTTTTAAACGTTGAATATATGAATCTAATACCTGACGTCGTGCACCTGGTCTTGCTCCTGAAATAGCATCACATACTTGAATAATTGGAGCAATCATAGTTTTCATTTCAATTTCATCGTGGTGCGCCCCAATTGCATTGCAAATTTCAGGGTGTTCATTGTATTTCTGCGCCCATTCCATTCCTAATAATGCGTGTGGCAATTCACTTTCTGTTTCTGGTACTTTACCAATATCGTGCAACAAACCTGCTCTTTTAGCCAATTTTGCATTTAGCCCCAACTCGGCAGCCATAATACCACAAAGATTTGCCACTTCACGAGAATGTTGTAATAAATTTTGTCCATAAGAAGAACGATATTTCATTCTTCCAATTGTTTTTATCAATTCAGGATGCAATCCATGAATACCTAAATCAATTACGGTACGCTTACCAACTTCTATAATTTCTTGTTGTAACTGTTTTTCTGTTTTTTTAACAACCTCTTCAATACGCGCCGGATGAATACGACCATCAGTTACTAATTTATGTAATGATAAACGTGCTATTTCTCTACGTACAGGATCAAAACAAGATAAAATAATTGCTTCAGGAGTATCATCTACAATAATTTCTACACCTGTTGCTGCCTCCAAAGCTCTAATATTACGTCCTTCTCTTCCAATAATTCTACCCTTTACATCATCAGACTCAATATTAAAAACAGAAACACAATTCTCAACTGTTTGCTCTACACCAACTCGTTGAATGGTTTTCAAAATAACTTTACGGGCTTCCTGTTGTGCTGTTAATTTGGCTTCTTCAATGGTATCTTGAATATGTACCATGGCATCAGATTTGGCTTTATCCTTAAGGGTTTCTACCAGCTCTTTTTTAGCATCTTCGGCAGACAATCCAGAAATTACTTCAAGGTTTTCTATTTGCTTTCTGTGCAACTTATCAACCTCTTCTGCTTTTCTCTCTAAATAATCTGTTTTTTTTGTATAATTTTCTAATTTCGAGGTTATCTCATTATTCAACTTTTTATTTTTGTCTAATTCTTGAGACACCTGAGATTCCTTATCACGTGTACGTTTTTCGGCTTCGGCCATTTTTTTATCACGTGCAATAATTACCTTTTCGTGTTCAGACTTTAACTCTATAAATTTTTCTTTTGCCTGTAAAATTTTGTCTTGTCTAATTCCGTCCGCCTCTATTTTAGCTTCTTTTAAAATTGTTGAAGCTTCTTTTCTTGTGCCCCTTATTATCTTAGTTGCTTTATTTTTTTCAATAATTTTTGCGATTACAATACCAATTGCAAGCCCCACTATAATACCAACTAAAATTGGCATAATATATTCTACCATAATTTATTTCTATATAAAAAAAAACCTACATTAGTATGGTTTTCTGTAAACTCCTTATAACATGTTTAGGATTAACTAACTGATCAAGTA
>Ga0224504_10000012_pt1 | contig 65542 bp, 58 predicted proteins | sample SF_Oct11_sed_USG_3_FD_170160 | JGI IMG/M metagenome (GOLD analysis project Ga0224504, IMG submission 170160) | Sediment microbial communities from San Francisco Bay, California, United States - SF_Oct11_sed_USGS_24 | ecosystem: Environmental > Aquatic > Marine > Sediment | place: USA...
CGGTTCATGCAGTCGCAGCGTCAACACGTTGCCCGTCAGGCCGGCTTCGCGGATAAGGTTATGACCGCCGAACTGCTGTTCGTTGATTTCAATGTAGATCGATTCATCGAACTCTTCGTCGACAGTACGCATGAGCAACAGGTAGTCGTTGATATCACCAACGTCTGTTGTTTTGGCAAAGAACAGCATCGTTGCGTTGTCGCGAACATCGAATGCGACCGTGTCGTATTGGCGGCTATCAGTCATTGAGACTCTCGGCTATCGAGAGTCTGTTGTATCAGTTCATCCTTCTCCTGCCAAATCTCACCGAGCCAGGCCTGTACGCCACGCCGCCATTCGCGATCGTTTTCATAGTCGCCGCACGTCAACCAGGGTTCAATCGGCCGCTCCTGCACATTAACCAGGACCTCGACGTGCTCGCCACAGCACATGTCCCAGAATTTTGCCGGCCCGTCCGGGTAAACGAGCGTGACGTCCAGTATGGAACCAAACATCTCACCCATGGATGCCATTGCAACGGCAAATCCGCCGGCGCGCGGCCGCAGCAGGTGACGATAGGGGTCTTTGTGGCGGTCGCGCTTCTCTACGCTAAAACGGGTGCCTTCGACAAAGTTGATCACCGAAGTCGGCGTATGGCGAAACTTCTCACAGGCCTTGCGCGTGGTTTCGAAGTCCTTGCCCTTCATATGCGGATTGCGCGCGAGATACCGAGCGGAATATCGCTTCATGAACGGCATATCCAGCGCCCACCAGGCGATGCCGAGAAATGGAAACCAGATGAGCTGCTGTTTGATAAAGAACTTCAGAAATGGGATGCGCCGATTGAAGATCTTTTGCAGGACGAGAATGTCGACCCAGGTCTGGTGATTCGATATCACGAGATACCAGTTGTCGCGGCGCAAGGCGTCGACGCCCGTGGCGCGCCAGTCGATGGACCCGGCCTTCGCCAGGATCACTGAGTTCAACGCGATCCAGGTCTCGCCCATGGTCATGAAGAGACGCGCAATTCCTCGCCGCAGAGCGGGAAACGGCAGCAGCAGCTTGACGACGGCCAGCACCAGGATTGGTACGAACCAGAAAACCGTGTTCAGGGTGAAACCGCCAAACACAAGAACACCGCGAAGATGCCGGTAGAAAGCTCTCAATCTAGTATGCTCTTTGAATCGATTGCGCATTCTATCCCGAAGCCATGACCAAACGCATAACACCTGAAAGGGCACTGGCCGCTGTGGCGGCATCCGGCGGGGAACGTCCGGCATGAGCGTACTCAAAACGCTATTTAGCCCGCTCGCCCAGGACTCGGCTTACCACGCGTTTGCCGACGGCCGCACACTGTTGGGAATTCCAAATTTCTGGAACGTCGTTTCGAGCGTGCCGTTCTTCATCGTCGGGGCCTGGGGCCTTGTATTCCTGGCACGCCACCCGGACACGGCCACTCACCTGCGTGGCGTCTGGATGGTGTTCTTCATCGGAATTTTGCTGACAATGTTCGGCTCCGGCTATTACCACCTTGCTCCCGACAACGGGTCTCTCGGCTGGGACCGCCTGACCATGGTCATTGCTTTCATGAGCCTGTTTGCGTTGGTCATTGGCGAATACGTGTCAACGGAATGGGCAAACCGCCTGCTGGTGCCGCTCTTACTCATCGGCGTGGGCAGTGTTTACTACTGGTTAAGTACCGAAGCGCAGGGCGCGGGCGACTTGCGGCCTTATGCACTTGTCCAGTTCCTGCCCATGCTCCTGGTACCGATCATTGTGCTGTTACGCCGGGGGCGGAGTGACCTGGGTCCATGGTTTGGGCTGATGATCGTCTTCTATGCCGCAGCCAAAATCTTCGAGTTCTACGACGCTTCCGTGTTCGCGGCCGGCGGGTTGATGAGCGGCCATGCCATCAAACACGTACTGGCATCACTGGGGGCCGCCTGCCTGCTATTGGGCCTGCGCCAGAGGGCGCGCCGAGCAGCCGTTACGGATTTCCCCAAGTAGCCAGCAGCCCTCATTGCCGTTACCATGCGGCCCGCATCCCAATCGTGTGGAAGACCCAAGATGACGACCGCAAAACGAATCGACGGCAAGGCCAAGGCCGAGCAACTCGCTGAATCTATTACCGAACATACGGCTGCGTTACTTGCCGAACACGGCATCAAGCCCGGCCTCGCCGTAGTCATTATCGGGGAAGACCCTGCCAGCCAGGTGTACGTTCGCAACAAGAAACGTCGCGCCGAGGCGTGTGGCTTTCATTCCGTACAGCACACGCTGGCTGACGATACGTCGCAGGACGATGTACTCGCGCTGATCGACGATCTCAACAACGATGACGCCATCCACGGCATTCTCGTGCAGTTGCCGTTGCCGGCACATCTCCATGAGCAGACCATCACCCAGGCCATTTCGCCATCCAAGGATGTCGACGGATTCCACTTCGTGAATATCGGCAAACTCACCGCCGGCCACACAGCCGACGCGTTCGTACCGTGTACACCGGCCGGTTGCATCCTGATGATCGAAGACGAACTGGGCACTGATTTTTCGGGCCTCAACGCGGTCGTTATCGGACGCTCCAACATCGTCGGTAAGCCGATGGGCGCGCTGTTACTGCAGCGCAATGCCACCGTCACCATGACGCACAGCCGCACCAAGGACCTGCCAGGTGTCGTCCGCAATGCGGACATCGTGATCGCGGCGGTCGGTCGCGCCGATATGGTGAAGGCCAGCTGGGTTAAGCCCGGCGCTGTGGTCATCGACGTCGGCATCAACCGGGTCGAAAAAGAAATCGACGGTGAACTGAAGTCGAAGCTCACAGGCGATGTTGACTACGACGACGTCTGCACCGTCGCTGGCGCGGTGACACCGGTACCTGGCGGCGTTGGCCCCATGACGATCACGATGCTGATGTTCAATACGTTACGCTCAGCGCGTCTCACCGCGGGCCTGGAAGGCTAGATCACTCCCTGCCCACGCAGATTCGCGAGCTGCGCCTCAGAGTAACCGGCGGCCGCGAGCACGCCATCCGTGTCCTGCCCTAAATCGGGTGGCGCTGATGCGATCTCAGACCTGGTCTCGCTAAAGCGCGGCGCGGGCGCTGGTTGTTTCACACCGGCAACCTCCGTGAATGTTCCGCGAGCCAGGTTGTGTGGATGCTCCGGCGCGTCGTCGAAATCGAGTACCGGCGCAAAACAGATATCCGTGCCTTCCATGAGGTCGCACCACTCGGCACGCGTCTTGGCTCTGAAGAGCTCAGCGAACCTTCGCTTGAGCTCTGGCCAGCGCTGCTTGTCGTACTGATCCGCAAAATCGGGGTCGTCAGCGAGACCCAGCTTCTCCAGTAACAACGCATAAAATTGCGGCTCGATTGAGCCCACCGAAACATATTTGCCGTCGGCAGTCTCATACGTGTCGTACCAGTGAGACGCGCCGTCCAGCGGGTTGTCCTGCCGCTGCGGCGACCACTGCCCGTTCTGGAACAAGGCGTACAACAACGAGGTGGCGGCCGCCGAACCATCCGAAATCGCGGCGTCGACAACCTGGCCCTTCCCGGTCGACTGTGCATTCAGCATGGCCGCCAGCATGCCAACCGCAAGCAGCATCGACCCTCCGGCTATATCGCCCACCAGTGTGGGCGGCACCGTCGGGGGCGAATCTGCACGACCGCCGTACCAGAGCGCACCGGACAGGGCCACATAATTGATATCGTGCCCTGCGGCCTGGGATAGCGGGCCATCCTGGCCCCAGCCCGTCATGCGCCCGTAAGCAAGTCGTGGATTGGCGTCCAGACACGCGTTCGGCCCCAGACCCAGCCGCTCCATGACACCGGGCCGAAATGCCTCGATCAGTCCGTCGGCGTCGCGCAGCAACCGCAGCATGATATCTATAGCACCTTGGGCCTTGAGATCGATCGCGATCGATTTCTTGCCGCGATTCATGATCTTCGCATTGGCATTTTCCAGCATGCCAGTGCGGTTGACGGGATCCGCCTTGCGCTCGATCAGGATTACCTCGGCCCCCATATCGGCGAGCATCATTCCGCAGACTGGCGCCGGCCCGATACCACCCATCTCAATAATTCGCTTGCCTGCCAGCGGTCCCATGCTTCACTCTCCCGTGTAGAGTCGAATTGGTACGCGACTCGGCTACGCAAATCAATCCCGCAGGAAGACACAGCTTGACTGCCGAAAACTTCAGAACAATCTGGCTCAAGGCCGACGATCCCAGCGTCGTGCAGATTATCGACCAGCGGCTGCTGCCGCACGAATACACGGTGCATGACCTGCGCACGTGGCAGGACGCCGACACAGCGATCGCGGACATGTATGTTCGCGGAGCACCGCTTATCGGCGCGACAGCAGCCTGGGGCCTGTACCTCGCCGCACTCGCCGACCCAACGCCGGCAGGCGTCCGTTCGGCGGCCGAAGCATTGCTGCAATCCAGGCCGACAGCGGTAAATCTGCGCTGGGCGATCGAACGAGTTCTGCGGCTCGTCGAGGCGTCAGGTGACGACCTCGTGCAACGAATTCGCGCCGATGCGCAGGCGATCTGTGATGAGGATGTCGAGATCAGTCGTGGCATCGGCGATCACGGCGTCAGGCTGCTCGAGGAAATCGCCCGGCGCAAACCCGGTGAGACGATCAACGTGCTGACGCACTGCAACGCCGGCTCGCTTGCGACTATTAACTACGGAACCGCCACTGCCCCGATCTACTTCGCGCAGCAGCGGGGCATTGATATTCACGTATGGGTAGACGAAACCCGCCCCCGCAACCAGGGCTCGCAGCTGACCGCATGGGAACTGTCCGCCAGCGGCGTCCCGCACACTCTCGTCGTTGACAATGCCGGCGGCCACCTGATGCAACACGGGATGGTCGACATTGTTTTCACCGGCACCGATCGCACGACGCGATGTGGTGACGTTGCGAACAAGATAGGCACGTATCTCAAGGCGCTGGCTGCACACGACAACAACATCCCGTTCTACGTTGCCCTGCCATCGACGACCATCGACTGGCACAGCCGCGATGGTGTTGCCGAGATTCCGATTGAAGAGCGCGATCCGGAAGAAGTCAGTCACATCTACGGCATCAGCGATGGCAAACCCACGCGAGTACGCACGACAGCCAACGACACACCCATTAGCAATTACGCGTTCGACGTCACGCCGGCCCGACTCGTTACCGGATTGATCACCGAGCGGGGTATTTGCAAAGCGTCCGAAGAAGGACTGCTCGGCATGTTTCCCGAGATGCGAGACGCATGATGCTCGACGAAGGCTATATCAAGTACGAAAGCCACTGGACGCCTGGTCCTGCATCACATGTGACAGCCGCGCGAGACCTCGAATTCTGGCGCAGACCATTGTACGAGGCGCAATTAATCGGCGAATATAAAGAGCACGGCATTGGTTACGGCAACATTAGTGTGCGTCGAGGCTCCAGCGGGCTATTCCTGATCAGCGGTACTCAAACCGGTCATTTGCCGGTGACCGATGAACGCCATTATTCGCTCGTCACGGACTGCGACATCCGCGCCAACACAGTCAGGTGCAGCGGGCCCATTCAGGCCTCGTCAGAAGCCATGACACACGCGGCGATCTACGCATTGAGCGGCACGATTGGTGCGATCGTGCACGCGCACAGCGCGGAACTCTGGCGGCTACATCTCGGTAAGCTCCCGACGACGGATGCAGACATTGCCTACGGAACGCCTGCGATGGCCGAGGAACTCGACCGACTCTACCGGATGGAGGGCCTGTGTGATTCAGGAATCGCCGTCCTGGCCGGTCACGATGATGGCCTTATCAGTTTCGGCACAACGATGGAAGAAGCCGCCACCCGAATGCTCAATCTGGCTCGTCCCGGGTAACGGGCACAAGCGAAAACCGGAATGTGCGGCAGGCTTTGATGCCAGACTCTTGTTCGCCGTCTGGTAGCGGCTTCCATGTGGACTGGCGTACGGCTTTCTTCGCTATTTTTTCAAACACTCGACTCGTACTGTGGCGCACGGCTATGCGCCTGGGGTAACCGCTGCGCGAGATATTGAAGCAGACCTGCACGCTGCCCTCGACCCGATCACGGCGCGCAACCTCGGGATAATCCGGGATCACGGTATGCAGCGGTAAGCGTTCCGTATTGGAATCGACCCGATCAACGCCGCCCTGGCCAAATGCGGGTAAGACCAGCGCGACAGCCAGCAAGGCCCCGAGACTAGTCGTTCGGAGGATCGTCACTCGCATCTTCCATCGCGCTGCGGCGTTCGTCGATCTCGACATTGGCCCTCACGGGATCAGTCTCGTCGAGTAACATGCCTTTGGCTATCTTGAGATTTCTGGATGAAGGACTCAATTCCTGGCCGCGAGCAATATCGGCCTCTGATTCTTCAAAGCGCTCGAGCCTGAGATAGACCAGCGCCCTGTTGTTGTAGGTTCGCCAATGATTCGGATAGCGTTCCAGAACCCAGTTGCAATGCGGTAATGCCGTTCGTGGCTTGTCGATCAGGATATAGCCGGCGCACAGGTTAGAGTGACCCATTTTTCGCTCGACTTCGCCCTGGGCCATTTCCAGTCCACGCAGAGTCAACCTGACACCTTCGACACCATTGCCTGCCAGCAGGGCATTCGCACCATCAGCCAAGAGGGCGTTGCGCGGCCCGATCACTACCTTGGATTCTTCGTTGGCCGCAAGCTCCGGACTCGCCAGCAACAGAAAAGCGGTAACCAGCAGTACCCAGTAGCTTATGTGCCTTATCTTCACTTCACCACCCTAGCCGCTGATGTAACTCTCCAGCTGCTCGATTTCTTCCTGTTGGTCCGAAATGATCGCCTGTACGAGGTCGCCTATCGATATCATTCCGGCTACCTTACCGTCGACCAGTACGGGCAAATGGCGAATACGTCGTTCGGACATCAGGGTCATGCAATCATTCACTGATTGCGTGAGCGAAGCCGTAACGAGATCTGTCGTCATGATGTCGGCGACCGGGGTCGACTCGGATGCACGCCCCTTAATGATGACCTTGCGCGCATAGTCACGCTCCGTGACGATGCCCTTGAGTTCATCGCCGTCCATGACGAGCAGGGACCCAACGCCACGGTCGGCCATGAGCTTGATCGCATCGAAAACCGACGCGTCCTTGGTGATTGAAATTATTTCATCACCTTTTCTATCGAGCAGTTGCTGCACCAGTTTCATTCCGCCTCCCCTTTTGCCCGCGAGCAGTGGTTTTAAGGGCAGTTTAGCAGATGCCGCCTGACCTTCCCCTGAGTGCATCGAAACAGCCATTAACTCGCGGCTCTCAAGGCCTCCGCACCTCAACAGGATACGGCTGAGGGCGTTAGTTTTCGGGGTCCACGTACCGAGCCAGCCGCTCCGCTAACGAATCCGCCGAAAGCCACGCCCCGCGCAACATGACCCCATGAATGCGATGTGCATGCCGGACATTTTCCAGCGGATTGGCGTTAAGAAGAACCAGGTCGGCATCGCGACCCACCGCAACTGTCCCGGCATTGCTATCGAAAAATTCGCTGACGGCTACCGTCCCGGTTCGCAATGCCTCGTAGGGTGTGAGACCCGCTGCTACGAGCGCATCAAGTTCCTGATGCAGCGAGAAGCCGGGCACGTTGAACACTTGTGGCGAGTCCGAACCCAGGAGCAGGCCGGCGCCGGCCTTGTGCAGCTCCAATATCACCCGGCGGCGCAACTCTGTCGCCAGGGCCGCCACCTCAGGATTGAAGTCGCGTTCTGCAAGCAGCGCTTCTTTTGCAGCGACCCAGCGATCAACGGTGGCCTTCGGCATATATCGCATACCTGGCTGGTTGCGGAGCTCAACTGTTGGTGTCCCATTAATCCGAACCTCGACGAGAACTTCGGTCGGGACATTCCAGGTACCAGCCTCAGCCGTGGCCCGAGCGATCTCCGGGATTCGCTCCGCATCGAGCTCGGCTGCCAGCATGACATCGAAAAATCCGCCGTACCCCCCGAAACCGTCGCTGGCAACAGGCAACAATGCGGCAAAATAGCCGTCCAGATGATCGATTGTGGCCATACCGAGCTGCAGCGCACGAGCGACGCCTACCGCCACGGGAACATGACCCGCAAACGGCATGCCGAGCTCATTGGCGGTCTCGGCAACGGCCTCGAATTCCTCCGCGGTCAGTCCCGGATGAATCTTGACGAAGTCGTAACCCGACTGGTGCTGGTCCCTGACCATTTGGCGTGCCTGGTTAGCGCCGGCGACAGACCGGCCATTGAAAGACGGTCCGGATGTAACAAGGCGCGGCCCAAACTGGGTGCCGTTATTCAGTCTTTCACGCAGGCCGATGTGCGATGCCTGTCCGAGCATGCCCCGTATCGTGGTCACACCATTCGCCACGTAGAGGCTGAAGTTCCGATCAAGATTATCCGAGTCGGCGGCTGGCACGTGGGCATGCATTTCAGCGAGACCCGGCATCAGGAAACGATCGGTACCATCGATGACTGTCGCGCCCTTCGGAATCGGGGTTTCGTCGACAGGACCGAGTGCCGCGATAACACCGTTCTTCACCACCACAGTCTGCTGGCCAATCACCGTTTCCGAGGTCATGGGCACTACGTTCACATTGACGAACGCAGTGGTCTGCGCATACGCGGTCGATGCAGCCAGTAATCCGGCGAGCAGAACAGAAAAATGTCTCATAGATCGTTCTCCTCGGAGGTGCGAATGCTGGCGAGCTTGTCGTCTGCGATATTGCCGCCACAGATAACCACTGCGACCCGCTTGCCCTTGAGTTCAAGCCGCCGGGCCAGCATGCCCGCAACAGCCACGCCGGCAGCACCTTCTATGGTATCGAATTCGCTGTCCATGAAGGCCCGCATGCCTGCGGCGATTTGTTCTTCATCCACAACGACCCAGTCGTCGACTACCGCCTGATTAAGCTCAAATGTCACCGAGCCCTGCTCAATGCCGCCGGCCGTGCCGTCCGACAGGGTCGGCTCACTCGGCATGTCGATGATCTCTCCTGCTTCGATAGAGCGCGTCATGACGGGTGAAGCCAGCGGCTGGCAGCCATAGATGCGAACGCCGGGATTGTGGGCCTTTAGTACCGCGCCGGTACCGCCGATAAGACCGCCACCGCCGACGGCAATAAAAACCGCATCGACATCAGGCAGATCCTCGACGATCTCTACACCGCAGGTACCCTGGCCGGCGATGACCTCCTCATCGTTGTAGGGCGAAAGATAGAACATGCCGGTCTCGCTTGCGTATTCGCGAGCATGCTGTTCTGTGTCGAGGCCATCCGTGCCAAATAAGCGCACGTCGCCACCATAGTTTCTGATCTTCTCTATTTTTGCCGACGAGGTCTGTTCGGGAACGAAGATAACCCCGGTGATACCGAGCGCGCGCATCGCGCAGGCAACAGCGGCACCATGATTGCCGCTCGATGCGGCCACGCAACCGCGGGCACGGATCCCATCGTCAAGCGTCAGCAAGCGATTGGTCGCACCTCGAAGTTTGAATGAGCCCGTGGTCTGCCGGTTTTCCAGCTTGAAGTAAACCTCGGCGCCCAGGGCGTCGCTGAATGTCGACGAGCGCTGCAACGGCGTGTGCTCGAGATGCCCGGCGCAGCGCTTTGCCGCGGCGCTCGCAGCGGCGGCGGTACTAGATACGATCGACATTGAAAGTATCGCAGCTATCCGGATCGCCGCTGCCCAGTCCTTCGCGGAACCAGCGCTGTCGCTGTGCCGACGTACCATGAGTGAACGATTCGGGCACGATTGTGCCCTGGCTCTGACGCTGCAGCGTGTCGTCACCAATCGCACTCGCCGCGTTGAGCGCCTCGTCGATGTCGCCGGCTTCAAGGATATTGCGCGCCTTATCCGCACGCAGGGCCCAGACGCCGGCGAGGCAATCCGCCTGCAACTCGAGACGGACAGACAGTTCGTTTGCTTCGGCCGTGTCGAGTTGTTGTTTCATCTGGTGCACCTGCCCCGAGATGCCGAGCAGGTTTTGTACATGGTAGCCGATTTCGTGCGCAATAACGTAGGCCTGCGCGAAATCACCGGGCGCCTTGTAGCGGGTTCGCATCTGATCGTAGAAGCTGAGGTCGATGTAGGCTTTCCTGTCCGCCGGGCAATAGAACGGCCCCATGGCTGCCTGACCAAGGCCACATGCGGAACGAGTCGCGCCCGTAAACATCACGAGCGTTGGCGCCTCATAGCGACGTCCCTGGGCGGCAAAAATTTCGGTCCACACATCCTCGGTGTCGGCAACCACCACTGACACCATGTCCGCCAGCGGGTCATTTTCGAGTTCTTCAGCCGTTGGGCGCGACCCGGTCGACGACGCACCTCCGCCCTGCATGCCCTCTAGCAACGGCGTAGGGTCAACCCCGAAATACATAGCGACAAGGACCAGAACGATGGTTCCCACACCGCCGCCGAGCAACCTGGGCCCTGCCCGCGAACCGCGTCGGTCTTCTATGTTTGAACTGCGTCTGCCGCCTTGCCACCGCATGGCCTGCTCCTGGATCCGGGGCCGGCCATTGTCGGCCATCCAACCCGGCATTTTCAAATATGCGCTTAAGCGCGGTTGGGTTCTACATCTGTTCTTCGATCGGCAGCAGACTCAGGAGCTTCGTCGTGAAGCGACGCCAGAAACTGGTCTGTGGCTCCGTCGTGATGATCTCCTCTACACCGGCCGTCTGTAGCAGCCATTGCAGCCGGTTCTTGCGTGACAGGCGCAACTTGTAGGCAAAATCCGGCAACGAATCGAGGATGCTGGTCGCCATGGCTTTGGCCAGGTCGTCTGACTCGACTTCCATACCCATCTCGGTATTGAGATACAGCGAGCGCGGGTCGAGATTGAATGACCCAACGAACAGTCGCTTGCGATCGACGGTCGCTACCTTGGAGTGCAAAGTGATTTTGGTGTCCGTTTCCATTGCCTCAAAACGGGGCCGCAGTTCATAGAGCTCTACACCCTGCTGCAACAGCGGCTTGCGGTACCGCGCGTAGACGGCATGCACGCTTGAGTGATTGGTGGAAGCGAGGGAGTTACTGATGATGACCACCCGCACCCCTTTCCTGACAAGCGCACCGAAGAAATCGACACCCTGCTTCTGCGGCACGAAGTATGGAGAGATGACAATCAGTTCCTGCTCCGCGGCTGACACCAGTTTCAGCAGATAGTCGCTCATCTCACTCTGGCGGCGTCGCATCAGGTTGCGGACCTTGTCGGGATGGTCCAGCACAATACGGGTCCTGGCCGCGACGAGGTCCAGGTGACCGTCGACGAAACCATCGATCAGCGCATTGTTAACACCTTTCAGGAACGGCTCGTCCCGATGTCGTAGCACATACTTGCGTGCTTCTTCGAGCGAATCAGCAACGCTGCCATGTGCGATCAGTTTGTCGAACGCATCCATCGGAATCGCTTCGGGTGAGTTCCAGTATTCATCGAAACCATCGGACACATCGTTGACGACCAGACCGATCGCCATCAGATCCTCATCGATAAACTCCGTTTTGCCACCGGTCTGGTAGTACTCATCGGCGATGTTGCGGCCACCTACAATCGTCACCTGGTTATCAACTGTGAACGACTTGTTGTGCATGCGGCGATTCAGAATATTGAAATTTGCCAACAGGCTGATGAAACGAGACCTTCGCCGCGGAAACGGGTTGAATACTCTGACCTCAATATTCTCGTGCTCATCGAGTGACAACAGGCCGGAGTCGACTTCATCCGTGAGTGCATCGTCCATCAACAGGCGCACGCGCACACCGCGATCTGCCGCTTGCGCCAGATGCAGGGCAACAAGGTTACCGGACAGGTCATCCTTGATCAGGTAGCTCTGGATATCGACCGCCCTTTCGGCTCTGTCGATTAGTCCGACGCGCGCACCGAGCGCGTCACTGCCGGAATCCAGCCGGTACACCGCCGACTGCGTTTGCCGGGCTCTTAACCAGGTCGTCGCAGCGACGCCCAGCGTCGTCCCCTCGGTGTCGGTCGGTTTCCATGACTCATTGCGTTCGGGGAGTTTGAAAAACCGCTGGTACTTCGGTGGCAGGCGGCTGCCAACCAATGTCGAGAACATCCCCATGAGGGTGATGATTCAGGAACCAGCGGTCGCTGACAACCGTTAATGCGCTTTGCGCCCATATATGTGTGAGCAATTTTACAGAATCAGGCGTATGGAACTGGTTCGTTGCGTGGCCGTCATCGATGTGCAAGGATCGAGACTCGTATGACAAAGGCACACCTGTCGAAAGGCAGCGTCGCAAAGCTTCCGGTCTAAAGGATTTTCCCAGGACAGCGGGGCCACCAACGCGAACTCGCATCGCTGCAGCGATGCGTCTCGGGTGTCTTTGGCAGTGATTGACAACGCTGGAGGCATTAATGGCATCCCCGAGATTTCGCGAGACTGGCCGGTTCGTCCGACGCACCGCCCCTACCAAGATCTACACGCCCGCGAACCTCGCGGATCTGATGCGCTGCCTCGACCCCGCCAACAATGCACCGGTGCCGATTCGAATTCGTGGCGCCGGCACGGCAGCGACCGACTGCAACGCCAACAGCGCCGGAACCATCGTCGACATGACGGGACTCGACCGTATCGTCCATATCGATGCCTACAAGCACACTGTCAAGGTTGAGGCCGGCGTGCGCCTTGGTACGCTGGTAGGCGCACTGGCCGAACAGGGGCTTGAACTGATTGGCAATCACGACCAGATGGAGCGCACCGTTGGTGGCGCGATCGCTTCGCCATGCATTGGTGCCTGTATCGGTGGGCAGGCCGCCTACCTTTCGACCCAGGTAATCAGTCTGAAAGTCATAACAGCGACCGGGCAGGTGATGAAGGTCTCGGAGCAACAGAAACACCTGTTGAATGCTTTCCGTCTAAGTTATGGAATGCTCGGTGCGATTTATGAGGCTACCTTGCGGGTGCGCCCCATTGCTACGTTTTCGGCAAGCCACCGCAGTCTCTCAATCGAAACATTTGCGGACGTCGCTAACCGGCTGGCAAGTCGCGATATCGGTCTCAAGTTTTATGTGCTGCCACACATGGACCGCGTCTACCTCGATCTGCGTCGTTATGAACGAACGCCTGGCAACTCCTACAACGCACCCTGGAAGATCAAGGACTGGGGTGAAAGCACGGTGCTGCCCCATGTCTTCAAGTCACTTAACCGCGTCCTGCCAATCCCTTCAATGAAGTATCGGCTGATGGATAGCATCAGTGCAGCAACACATGGCCTGGTCAACACTCGCCTGGTCCGCAATGGCAACAACGTCACAGCAAGCGGGACTCGAGGGCGACGCAAGCCGCGTAACGCCTTACGGTCGACCTGGTGTTTTCCGGCATCCGATTTCTCCGTAGTCATCAAGGCTTATCGCGAGTTCTGTAACGACACGCTGGCCCAGTCCGGATACCGCACTGACCTTCCGGTTGTGGGTTTCCGAGTCGCCAGGGACGTGTCAGCCATTCTGTCGCCGTCCTTCGATGAACCCCTGATCGCATTACAGACGGCATCGACGCAGGAGAAAGGCTGGGAAGACTTCATTATCGACCTCGCACAGTTCGCCGAGAACTGGGGTGGCACGCCGCTATTCAGCGAGTCTCGAGCGTTGCGCGCCGAGTACGGCAAGCAGATGTATTCAAATCGCCTCGATTTCTTCCGCAGGATGCGTCGCCAGCTCGACACACACGGACGCCTGCTAAATCCGTTTATGGCCCAGTATTTCGAATAAACGCGATAAAACGCACATTTTGTCCGCTATTAGGGGTCAATACGGCTGGACTTTATATATCGAACTGATATTATACATCGCCCCGATATATAGGCAGTGTTAACTGCCAGGCGCGACCGTAATGGATGTCAAAACCGTTTGCCTCGGCATGCTGACCGACGGGCCAGCATCAGGCTACGACCTTAAAAAAGAATTCGAGTCTTCGTTCGGCCATTTCTTTGCCGCCGGCTACGGTTCGATATACCCCGCCCTGTCCTCGCTCGCAGAGCACGAGCTTGTGAGTTGCGAGGAGATTGCTCAGGAAGGCAAGCCTGACCGTAAGCTCTACCGCATTACTGAAGAGGGTCGGCAGTTCCTGCTGAAGGCACTCAAAAACACCGAGCCGTGCCACAAGGTTCGCTCGGAGTTCCTCGCAACGATGTGCTTTGCCCACCTGATGGAAGAGGAGGATGTTCAGACCGTCCTCGATCACAGGCTCAGCGAGATCAGCAGGTACAGGGAGCTCTTCCGGAACATCGAGCAAGAGGGCATGTCCGACTGGCCGGAAGGTGCGAAGTTCGTCCTCGGTTTCGGCAAAGCCGTCGCGGCGGCGATGGAAACCTACATTAAAGAAAACCGTCATACGCTGGCGACAGAATCGACTGCCAAAACGGCAGCCGGTTAGATATGGATTAAAGACAATGGCATTGGGCAATATCAATCGATTCAGATCCTGGTTCGTGTCGGCTGGCATCATCACAGTAGTCACGATCTGGCTCCTGTCCGGGCAGTTCGGCGGGAACGAAGAAACCGAACAGGCGACGGCGGAGACCGTGGCAACTACGACGTTAAGAAATGCGGTCCGCGTGCGCACGCAGTCGGCCGAGGAAGTCATGCGCACGATTGTCGTCAACGGCAAGACAGCGCCCGCACGTATTACCCACCTCGAAGCTGAAACGGACGGTCGCATTGAATACGTCGGCGCTGAGCGTGGTGCAAGCCTCAACACCGGCGACCTTATTGTGCGACTGGACGAACGTGATCGTTCGGCCCGACTCGCGCAAGCCGAGGCAACCGTCAGGCAACGCGAAGTTGAGTACGAAGCTCGAGAACGGCTCAAATCGGAGAGCTATGTTTCTGAAGCCCAACTCCAGGAAGCTATAGCGCTGCTCGAAACAGCCCGTGCGGAATTAAAGCGCGCGCAACTCGACCTTGGCTATATGGCTGTTCGGGCGCCGTTCGCAGGTGCCCTGCAGGCTCGTCACGTAGAAGTCGGTGATTTCGTGAAGCGCGGTGATCCAATCGCGACCTATGTCGATAACCGCACCATTATTGTGAGCGCCAACGTATCGGAGTTCGATACGAAGTATGTGCATGTCGACGAAACGGCCGAAGCCCGGCTCGCCACGGGCGAGACCGTGCGCGGTCGTATTCGCTATGTCGCACCAGTCGCCGACGAATCAACCCGGACGTTTACCGTCGAGCTCGAAGTTGCCAATACCAACGGCAAGCTTCGCGCTGGTGGCACGGCTGAACTTCGGATTCCTGCGCAAACCGTGTTTGCGCATCGTGTTTCGCCTTCCCTGCTGACGCTGGATGACGCCGGCAATGTGGGCGTCAAGATTATTAACGATCGCGGTGAAGTCGAATTCGTCGTCGCTGATATCGCCCTGTCATCGAATGACGGAGTCTGGCTCGCAGGCCTGCCTGAGACGGCGACAATTATTACAGTCGGTCAGGGCTACGTTACCAGCGGCGCAGTAGTCGATGCGGTCCCCGAAGGTGACGCAGAGACGGCTGTCGCCATCATGGAGTCTGAGGACGCCAAGTAATGAATCTGATCGAACTGGCAATGCTGCGGTCGCGGACCGTGGTGCTTTCGTTGCTGGTCGTCCTGTTTGGCGGCATCGTCGCGTACATTACGATCCCCAAGGAGGCCGAGCCTGACATCGAAATTCCGATTGTCTATGTCAGCATCGAACACGACGGAATCTCGCCGGAAGACTCAGAGCGCCTCCTGGTGCGCCCGATGGAGCAGGAGCTGCGCTCCATTGAAGGCGTCAAGGAAATGACGGCGAGCGCCTACGAGGGTGGCGCAAACGTACAGCTTGAGTTCGACGCGGGCATCGATACCAAGCAGGCACTGCAGGACGTACGCGAGAAGGTTGACCTCGCACAGGCGAAACTGCCCGGCGAGACGGATGAGCCGACGGTACAGGAAGTGAAGATGTCGCGCTTCGATCCGATGCTGGTCCTCAACCTTGCCGGTAATGTGCCCGAACGTTCGCTGACAAGGATTGCGAAAAACCTCAAGGAGAAGCTCGAGGCTCTGACCGGTGTGCTTGAGGTGAACCTCATCGGTACCCGCGAAGAACTCATGGAAGTGGTTGTCGATCCACTGGCGATGGAGAGCTACGGTCTCGATCAGGCGCAGATCATCCAGTTTGTAAGCCGCAACAATCGCCTCGTTGCCGCGGGTGCGCTACATAGCAGCGAAGGACGTTTCCCGGTCAAAGTCCCCGGTGTTTTTGAAAGCGCCGAGGATGTGCTCGATATGCCCATAAAAGCGGTCGGCGACCGCGTGGTGCACTTCAAGGACATTGCCCAGGTTCGGCGCACCTACAAAGACGCCGAGAGCGTCGCCCGCCTGAACGGCAAATCCGCACTCGCCATTGAGGTCATCCAGCGATCGCGTGCGAATGTCATCGACACCATAGCCGCCGTTAACGCAATCATCGACGAAGAATCTGCCTACTGGCCCGCTGATATCGAGATCGTCGCATCGCGTGACAAGTCCAAAGACATCAATAACATGCTGTCTGAATTGCAGAACAGCGTGATCGCAGCAGTGTTGCTCGTATTTATTGTCATCATCGGCATACTCGGTATTCGTTCCGCCCTGTTAGTCGGCATCGCTATTCCGGGCAGCTTCCTGATGGGCATCCTGATCATCGGGTCGTTTGGCATAACGATTAACATGATGGTTTTGTTCGCACTGATCATGGCGGTCGGCATGCTTGTCGATGGCGCGATCGTAGTAACGGAAATGGCCGATCGGCGCATGGCGGAAGGCGAATCGCGCCATGATGCGTACTCACGTGCGGCGGTGCGGATGTCATGGCCGATCATTGCATCTACCTGCACAACGCTCGCTGCTTTTGTGCCACTTGCACTTTGGCCAGGCACATCCGGCGAGTTCATGAAGTACCTTCCCATAACATTGATCGCTGTGCTGTCCGCGTCGTTAGTTATGGCGCTGCTGTTCGTGCCCACCCTCGGTGCAATTTTTGGACGAACAGGTGCCAATACGGAAGAGGCTCGTCGTAATCTCGCCGCTGCCGAAACCGGAAATGTCGACGAGGTAACCGGAGTCACGGGTAGTTACATCCGGTTTCTGAAGAGTACCCTGAGGCATCCCTGGATTAACGTCGCCGCCGTTTCCGGACTACTGGTTACTGTCTACGCCGCGTTTTTTGTTTTCGGTAAAGGCATAGAGTACTTTCCGGAGGTGGAGCAGCCTTTCGGTATGGTGGACATCCGCGCGCGCGGTGACCTGTCCACCGACGAACGTGACCACCTTGTCAGCCAGGTCGAAGAGCGCGTGCTGGGTATGCCCGAAATCGAATTCCTCTACGCTAAAACCGGGAGTAGCAACCAGGGCGCTGAAGACCAGATCGGCTCGCTGACCCTGAACTACGTCGACTGGCAGCTACGCCGGCCCGCTGACGACATACTGGCGGAGATTCGTGAGCGTACGAAAGACCTTGTCGGTATCCGGATCGAAACGAGGAAACCGGATTCAGGCCCTCCGATGGGCAAGCCGATTCGCATTGAGTTTTCCTCTCGCTTTAACGATCAGTTGAGTAACGCGGTTACTCGTGTCCGTGCGCACATGGAAGGAAACGATTCGATCGTCAATATTGAAGACAGTCGGCCGCTCCCGGGTATCGAGTGGCAAATTCAGGTTGATCGTGCCGAAGCCGCACGCTTCGGCGCGGACATCTCGCTGGTTGGCGCCATGGTCCAGCTCGTTACCAACGGCATCAAAATCGGTGAATACCGCCCGGATGACAGTGACGACGAAATTGATATTCGTGTTCGGTATCCGGCCGCAAGTCGCAATCTCTCGCAGATAGATGAGTTACGCATTCCCACCCCGGAGGGCCAGGTCCCGATCAGTACTTTTATTGATCGCGTGCCCGCTCAGAAGGTCGGTACGATTCGTCGTATCGACATGCGCCGAACGCTGGCAATCGATGCCGATACAGCGCCTGGCGTGCTGGTCGACGATGTAGTGCGAAGCCTGAAGGCAAGTGTGCCGGAGCTCGACATCGACCCACGAGTCAGCTGGTCGTTCCGCGGCAGCACTGAAGACCAGCAGGAGGATATGGATTTCCTCGCCAACGCCATGTTACTGGCGCTCGCCATTATGGCGATCATCCTGGTGACGCAATTCAATAGCATTTACCAGGCCGGGCTGATCCTGACTGCCGTCCTGTTTTCAACGGGCGGCGTTCTTCTCGGTCATTTACTCATGGGTAAGCCGTTCGGCGTCATCATGAGTAGTGTCGGTGTAATTACGCTTGCCGGTATTGTCGTGAACAACAACATCGTGTTTATCGATACCTATAACGTATTGCGCAGTCGAGGCGAACGTCCATTCGACGCGATCCTGCGTACGTGTGCGATTCGCCTGCGTCCGGTGTTACTAACCACGGTGACCACCATCGTTGGCCTGATGCCGATGGTTCTGGGCGTAAATATCAACCTGATTGACCGCAACGTTTCCATTGGCGCTCCGAGTTCGCAGTGGTGGACACAGCTGGCATCGTCGGTGGCGGGCGGCCTTGCCTTCGCGACTATCCTGACGTTATGGCTGACACCGAGCCTGCTCATGGTTCAGGCCAACGCCATGGATCGATGGAAAGCACGCCGCGCCCTGGGGCCCACCGCGTCCGCGCCTTCCACAGGTTAGCCCCGGTCAGCCGGTGACATTTTCTCACCGGCAGGCAATCCAAATCGCCTTCTCGCGCATCTAATAGTCAAGGAGCGGCAGTATAGCCGCCCCAGCAAGCCTAACCCATTGATTTTTAAAGACCGGCGTCGAACGTCAATAATGTGAAATCCTGGGTTGCGTTATACCGAACTAGTGTTATACTTCACTACAACACTAAAAGAGATGGTTAAGGGATCATGAAAGCAATAACACCGATCATTGCGACGCTGACACTCACAGGATCTGCCCTGCTTACAGGCTGCGGTATTGGTGAGGCCAGCGTTACTGACAAAGAAACCATTGAGGCGGCGATTCCTGTTCCGGTTGAGGTTACCCAACCGTCTCGCACCGACATTTATGCGATCTATGCAGCGACAGCAACGATTACGTCCGATGCTGATGCACCGGTCGTCGCACGCGTTCCTGGCGAAGTCGTGGAACTGCTTGTTGAAGAAGGCGACTACGTGGTCGCGGGGCAGGTACTGGCTCGCCTCGACGGCGAACGCCTGCGCCTCGAAATGCTGACCGCCAAGGCAAACCTCAACCGGGCAAGCGCCGAGTACGAGCGCAACATTGACCTGAGCAAGCGCGGCCTGATCAGCGCCTCTATGTTCGATAGCCTGCAATACGACCTCCAGGAACTCGAAGCAACGTACAAACTCAAGAAACTGTCTTACGATTATTCGAAGATCCGCGCTCCAATCGCAGGCATCGTTGCCTCACGTGAAATAAAGCCGGGTCAGAATCTCGCTATCAACGACGTCGCCTTTCGCATCACCGATACGAAAGAGCTGATCGCTTACCTGCATATTCCGCAGTCTGAGCTTTCGAAGTTCGACGTTGGCCACACGGCAAATATCGAAGTTGCCTCGATGCCGGGAACACGCTTTCCCGCCACTATCCAGCGCATTAGCCCGACGATCGATACACGCAATGGCACATTCCGAGCCACGGCAATAATCGATAACGCAAACGGCGATCTCGCGCCTGGCATGTTTGGACGCTTCACAGTCGCCTACGAACAGCACAAAGCTGCGCTTGTCATTCCTGCAGAAGCACTGCTCGATGAGGACGACGAGAGCACCGTGTACGTGGTGAGTAACGGTGAGGTGGTTCGGCGTACTGTCGAGACAGGCATAGAGTCCGGCGGCAACGTTGAGATTCTCAGCGGACTGGGCGATGACGAGATCATCGTTGTGGTTGGTCACTCCGGCCTTCGCAGCGGCAGCAAGGTTCTTGCGAGCAACACAATTCCGGACCGTTACGCCGGCTGACGCGCGACGCGCACATCGCGCCGCTCGTCCGGCGCAAAGCATGAGGGAGAATTCATGAAGCTACATCGCATTAGCTCGGCGGCGTTCGCCTGTATATTTCTGCTGAGCGCATGCCAGCAGGGCAACGATTCACAAAAGTCGGACGAGGAAGAGGCCCCTCCCATCCCTGTGGAAACCAGTACTCCCGTACGTGGTGATGTAGTCGCCGTGTACTCCGGCACAGCGCCAATAGAAGCATTTGCCGAAGCCGACGTTATTGCCAAGGTCAAAGGTGAGATTCGCGAGGTTCTCGTTGAAGAAGGAGAAGACGTCACCGAGGGCCAGGTGATGGCCCGCCTCGACGGTGACCGACTGCGTCTCGAACTCAATGAATCACGTGCCCGTCTCCAGAAGATGCAGCGCGATTTTCAACGCAACAAGGATCTTCGTGAAAAGGGCCTGCTCTCTGAGGGCGACTTCGAAAAACTGCAATTCGACCTGGAAGCGCTGCAGGCCTCATTTAACCTCGCGAGCCTGGAGCTCGATTACACCCAGATCAGGGCGCCTATCAATGGTGTCATCTCGGAGCGCTACATTAAGATTGGCAACGCTATCAAGGTCGGCGACCCGCTATACCGGGTAACCGGTCTCGACCCGCTTGTGGCGTACCTGCATGTCCCCGAACGCGAGTATCGCCAGATAGTTGCCGGGCAACCCGTCTCCATTGATATTGACGCACTGGGCGGACAGAGCATCATCGCAGCCGTGACACGAGTGAGCCCAATCGTCGATCCCGCAACTGGCACATTCAAGATAACCATCGAGATCCGGGACAACGAGCGCCTTATCAAGCCCGGCATGTTCGGACGTATCAGCATCGTTTACGACCGCCACGAAAACGTGCTGCAGGTCCCACGTAGCGCGATCGTGGAAGAACTGGGGCGCGAGAGCGTATTTGTCGTCGAGGACGACAAGGCGGTACGCAGGACCGTAACAACCGGATATGGCGAGAGCGGCATGATCGAAATCGTCGATGGCCTCGAAGAAACCGACAATGTCATTATCGTCGGGCAGGTTGGCCTTAAACCCGACGCCACGGTCACCGTTATCAACGCGGCTGCGGATGGGGACGACTAATGCGGCGACTGATCGAAATCGCGACCCAGCGTCGCGTCACCATCGTCATGTTCACGGTCGCGATCGTTCTGTTCGGCATGGTGTCCCTGTCTCGCCTGAAGCTAAACCTGCTTCCCGATATTTCCTACCCGACGATTACTGTACGCACGGAATTGACCGGTGCAGCCCCGGTTGAGATCGAAAATCTCCTGACCAAGCCGATTGAGGAATCAATTGGAGTCGTGCGTAATGTGCGCCTCGTGCGTTCAGTATCACGCTCAGGACAGTCCGACGTCACCGTCGAGTTTCTATGGGGTACGGACATGGACATCGCGGGCATCGACGTTCGCGAGAAACTCGACGTTCTGTTCTTGCCGCTCGAGGCCAGTCGCCCGTTGCTGCTGCGTTTTGATCCCTCGTCCGAACCCATCGTCCGACTGGGCCTGCTGTACAAGGATTCAAGCGACGCCACTGCGAAGACGAGCGAGGAGCGCCTGAAGGCACTCCGGCGCCTGGCGGAAGACCGCGTAAAGACCGACCTCGAAGCACAGGAAGGCACCGCCGCTGTAAAAGTCAGCGGCGGCCTGGAAGATGAGATCCAGATTCGTGTCGATCAGCAGAAACTGTCGCAGCTCGGCATCAGCATCGATCAGATTGCCGCCCGTATTCGCGCCGAAAATGTAAATCTGTCAGGTGGGCGCCTCGAAGAGGGCAATCAGCGCTTCCTCGTGCGTACCCTGAACGAATTCCAGAGCGTCGATGAGTTTCGCGACGCGATTGTTGCGTATGTCGCCGACCGGCCTGTTTACCTGCGCGATGTCGCTACCATCGAGCGTGGTTACAAGGAGCGTGAGGCGATTACGAGGGTTCGCGGTCAGGAGTCCGTGGAGCTCGCCGTGTACAAAGAAGGTGACGCCAACACCGTCCAGGTTGCAAGCCGCATCGTGCAACGCATCGAGGTGCTTCGAAAATCGCTACCCGATGATATTGATATCGTCATGATTCATGACCAGTCCACCTTCATATCATCTGCAGTCGATAATGTGCGTCTTGCCGCAATCCTGGGTGGACTGATTGCAATCCTTGTTCTGTATGGATTCCTGCGCGATTCGCGGGCCACCACAATCGTCGGAATTGCCATCCCTGTTTCCGTAGTCGGCACATTCCTGCTGATGTACACAAACGACATTTCACTTAACATCATGTCACTCGGCGGAATTGCGCTCGCTGTCGGCATGCTGGTCGATAACTCAATTGTCGTTCTTGAGAACATCGTGCGGAAGAAAGAACAGGGCCAGGGCATCGTCGAGGCAGCGCAGAATGGTACGGCCGAGGTTGCCGGTGCAGTAGTCGCAGCAACTTTGACGACAATCGCCGTCTTCTTCCCAATGGTCTTCATCAGCGGCATTGCCGGGCAGCTGTTCCGCGACCAGGCACTGACGGTGACATTCGCCCTGATCTTTTCCCTGATCGTCGCGTTGACGCTCATCCCGATGCTCGCGTCTCTGAGTGCGCCCGGCCGCTATGAAGGGGAGGTCGAGAGTGATGGTTTTGCGGTCGAATCGAAGTCGCGCATTGTTAAGTTCCTGAAGCGCATAGTCGCATTCATCGTCCGTGTCATTACTTTTGTTTCAGTAATTATCGTACGCGTCTCCAAATTCCTGTTCGGAATAGTCAGCTGGATAATGTGGGCGCTGTTATGGGTGCCGACCTGGCTTTTCCAGCGTCTGTATGGTGCTGTTGCCGCGATTTACCCTGGTACGCTGCGCTGGTCACTCAATCATCGGACGACGGTCATCATTGCGGCTCTCGTCATTTTCGCAGCAACCATGTCACTCGTTCCGCGTTTGGGCACAGAACTCATCCCTCAATTCTCGCAGGGCGAATTCGACGTCGACCTAAGGCTGGCGCCGGGTGCGCCGTTGTCGGAAACGGACCGTGCAATCCAGGTGGCGCAAGGCGCTGCCAGTGACATTGACGCTATTGCACTGAACTACTCGGTCGCCGGAACAGGCAACCGACTGGACGCCAATCCTGTTGATGCCGGCGATAATACCGGGTCGCTAAGTGTGCAGTTGTCTCCCGGAGCCGGGCGCGATGCCGAGAACGCCGCCATGGATGCCATGCGCACCGAACTTTCGCGATTGCCAGGTGTGCAGTATGAGTTTAGTCGGCCCGCACTGCTCTCCTTTGCCAGCCCGCTGCAGATCGAGATTTCCGGCTACGACCTCGACGCCCTCGCTCGCGTCAGCAACCTGGTGGTTCAGGAAATGTCGGCGTCCGATCGGTTTACTGACGTCAAGACCACTGTCGAGCGCGGCAATCCTGAAATTCAGATCGTCTTTGACCAGGAACGTGCCGCAAAACTCGGTCTCGCCGTTCGTGATATTGCAAACCGCGTCGTGGCGAACGTGCGTGGCGAACTCGCTACCCGCTACACCTGGCGCGACAAGAAAATCGACGTACTGGTACGCAGCGTGGATACGCGGCACTCAAGCATCGAGGAAATCCGCAATCTGATTGTCAACCCGCAATCCGACCGTCCCGTAACGCTCGATGCTGTGGCAGACGTAATTGTCTCGCAGGGACCGTCCGAGATTCGGCGTGTTGCGCAGGAACGAGTCGCCATTATCACGGCGAACCTCGCTTACGGTGATCTCGGCGCGGCCGCAGCAGAAGCCGGTGACATCGTGAGTCGAACACCGATGCCGAACGGCATTACCGCGATTGTGTCGGGACAGAGCGAGGAGATGGAGGAGTCGTTTAAGTCCATGCAGTTCGCACTGATTCTCGCCGTTTTCCTCGTTTACCTCGTGATGGCGTCCCAGTTCGAGTCGCTCATTCATCCGTTCGTGATTCTGTTCACGATTCCACTTGCACTGGTCGGCGCAGTGCTGGCGTTGTTCCTGACGGGGACCACGGTCAATATCGTTGCCCTGATCGGCGTCATCATGCTGGCCGGTATCGTAGTCAATAACGCCATTGTACTCGTGGACCTTATTAACCAGCTACGTGCACAGGGCGTTGACCGTTTTGACGCCATCATGGAAGCAGGCAAGGCCCGCCTGCGGCCTATTCTAATGACCTCGCTGACAACTGCGCTGGGCCTGCTGCCAATGGCAATGGGCTTTGGCGAAGGGTCTGAGGTGCGCACCCCGATGGCAATTACAGTGATCGGCGGACTTGTAGTATCGACACTGCTGACGCTGGTGGTCATCCCGGTCGTGTATTCACTGATGGACCGCAAGCGGTGGCCTGTGAGCGCATCCGACGACGGCGTAGCAGCGCAATGAAACACACCGAGATCTCACTCCGTCGACCAGTCACAACCATAGTTGTTTTCGTCGCCATGGCGCTGGTCGGCCTGATTGCGTCACGGCTGCTACCCCTCGAAAAATTCCCGGATATCGAGTTCCCCGGCATTTTCATACAGGTTCCTTATGCCGGATCGACGCCCGAGGAAGTCGAGCGCCTTATTACTCGCCCGGTCGAGGAAGCCCTGGCGACGCTGTCAGGCGTTGAGCGCATGTACTCGAGCTCCAGCGAAGGACAGTCGCAAATATTCCTGCAGTTCGGCTGGGATCAGAGCATGGGTGCCAAAGGTATCGAAGCGCGGGCCAAGGTCGATGGGATTCGCCATCTGCTGCCTGATGATGTCCGCAGGGTCTTCGTGTTTACGGGGTCCCTTGGCGATCAGCCTGTTCTGCAGCTACGCATATCCAGCGAACGCGACCTGTCGGATAGTTACGAACTGCTCAATCGCGTACTGAAACGTCGCCTTGAGCGTCTTGATGGTGTATCGCGTGTCGATCTGCAGGGCGTCGACGCTCGCGAGATTCGAATTCTGCTCAAACCTGACATGCTGGCGGCCTACGGGGTCGATATCGCCACAATTCGAGATTTGTTACAAGGCAGTAACTTCGCCGTGAGCGCCGGAAAAATTACAGCAGGTGGCGAGCGATTCAGTGTCCGCCCGAGTGGCGAGTTTTCGTCGGTTGAGGAGATCGAGGACCTGACCATCACTGCTGCCGGGTTGCGGCTGCGCGATGTTGCTGACATCGAGTTGCGTACGCCGGAGCGCAACTATGGACGCCACCTGGACCGTGACTATGCCATCGGCGTCGCCATCAGCAAAACCACGGGATCGAATCTTGTCGACGTCACAGACCGCGTAATTGCGGAGGTCGAAAAAATTGGAAAACTGCCGCAGATGCAGGGCATCAATATCTTCTCGCTGGATAACCAGGGCGACAGTGTTCGCGAGTCTCTTTCGGACTTGTTGAACGCCGGTTTGCTCGGTGGGTTGCTGGCGCTGATCGTTCTCTACCTGTTCCTGCGCCAGGTCACGACTACCCTGATCGTAACGGCTTCAGTGCCCTTCTCCCTGTTGATTACACTCGGCGCACTTTACTTCGCCGGACTGACGCTGAATATCCTGTCGATGATGGGCCTGATGCTTGCCGTAGGTATGCTTGTCGACAACGCTGTGGTCATCACCGAGAGTATTTTTCGCCACCGCACCGAAAAGCCGGGCCAGCCATTCACATCGACAATTAATGGCGTAAAGGAAGTTGGACTGGCCGTTATCGCTGGCACGATGACAACCATTATCGTGTTCGCGCCCATGGTGTTCGGCGTGCGGACGGACATGACCATATTTCTGACTCACGTTGCGGTCACAATCATCGTAGCCCTGCTGGCGTCCCTGCTGATTGCACAAACGCTGGTACCGATGCTGGCGGCGCGCGTAGCCGTGCCGCCACAACCAAAAACGGGCGCCTGGATTTCGCGTCTGACCAGCCGCTACGTTGCCGCCCTGAAATGGATCATCGGCCATCGCTGGTGGACAGCGCTGAGCATTTTACTGATCTGCATCATTGGCATACTGCCAATGACGCTGGGGCTCGTGAAATTCGATATGTTCCCGCAGGATGTAGGGCGCCGCTTGTTCATGCCTTACCACGTTGAGGGACAGCATTCGCTGGAGCGTATTGAAGCGACTGTCGACACGATCGAGGAATATCTCTACGCCCGCAAGGAAGAGTTCAATATTCGTTCTGTCTACAGCTATTACGATCAGGGTCGTGCAGAGTCGACGATCCTGCTAACCGAAGAAGAAGACGCAACCCTGTCTACGCGGGAGATCATCGAGCTCATTGAAAAGGATCTTCCGTCCATCGCAATCGGCAAGCCGAGTTTTCAGTTCGATCAGCAGGGCGGCGGCGATGGATTTTCAATCCAGGTTAGCGGCGATTCGACCGAAATCCTGAACGAGCTCAGTGTCGACATCGTACGTGCACTATCGACGGTTGAAGGCCTCAAGGATGTCCAGGCGGATGCAGAGTCGGGCGACCGCGAAATCCGTGTCACCATCGATCGGGCACGGGCGGCGAACTCCGGTCTGACGACAGCTGAAATCGCACAGTCGATCGCAATTGCCATGCGCGGAGAAAACCTCAGGGAATTCCGTGACGACACGGGTGAAGTCGATGTACGACTGGCATTCCGAGAGGACGACAAACAGAGTGTGGAGCAACTCGCCGATCTGCCGCTGTACACGCCTGACGGACAACGCATCACTCTTGGCAGCGTTGCCACAATGCATATCAGCAAGTCACCGGATACGATTCAACGTACGGACCGGCAGACTGCCGTTATCATCTCGGCCAATCTCGAGGACGACGTCACCGGTGACGACGTGCGGCCTCGCGTAAAAAGCCTGATGAGCCAGATCGACCTGCCGCCTGGTTACAGTTGGAAAGAAGGCCGCGGGTTTGAGCGCCAGGACGAGACCGCGAGCATGATGATGACCAATATCATTTTGGGAGTCGCGTGTATTTTTCTGGTTATGGCCGCATTGTTTGAATCACTGCTGTTACCGTTTTCCATCATTCTCGGCTCAATCGTGTTTTCTATTTTCGGTGTATTCCTGTTCTTTGCGGCGACCGGCACAACGTTCTCGTTTATGGCGATGATCGGCATCATGATCCTGATCGGCGTAGTCGTGAACAACGGCATTGTACTGGTGGATCACATCAACAATCTTCGACAGGAAGGGGTTGCCAGGGAAGAATCGATTGTTCTTGCAGGGCGGGATCGCCTGCGGCCTATTCTGATGACTGTTGCAACCACCATCGTTGGCCTGGCGCCCCTCGCCATGGGCACTACGCAGGTCGGGGGAGACGGTCCTCCGTACTACCCGATGGCGAGGGCTATCATCGGCGGGCTGGCGTTCTCGACGGTCGTATCGCTGCTCGTCGTGCCCGCGTTGTATCTTTACTTCGACAGCCTTGCTGCCTGGGGCCGAAAAGTCATGCGCACGGCCAGCATTCCAAGCAGCAAGAACCAGCTTAGCGAGCCACCGCCTGAGGTTACGACAACGTGAGTATGCCCCGTCGTGACCGCATCTCGCTCCGAGTCTTCGAGCGGCAGTAAGGCCAGTTCGGACGTTTCATCCGGCCCGAAGCTCGCGAGGTAGGTGCCATCGTAGGCATCAAACAGCTCGATCAGGATGTCGTAGTTACCCGTCAGGTAGCCAGCTACGAGTTCCGTCTCGACGATGTAGTCATCAGCACTTGTGGCGCCAAATAGCGTGAAATCGTCTGTTGCTGCGTACTCATTCCACGGACCGTACTCATAACTCAGGTAGAGCACAGCGTAGACGTCGACAACTGCATAGGTCGTATCCGCATCGAACAGCAGGTCGATACCGGTGTAATAGCCGTCACGATCAAGGTCTGTAAACAGTTCGACGTCAGCATCGTAGAACCAGAAGTTCGGGTCTCCAGCCTGAGTTGAACCAGCGCCGGTTTTCTGTTGCGCAGAACGCCTGTCCTTCGAGGTGCGTGCGCCGCTTGTCTGCAGCTCTCCAAACTCATCAAATGAGACACCGCCATCCACGACGCTGCCGCGCGTAATGTCCTTGCCCTGTGACGTCAGGCTTTGCCTGGGTTCTGGCGTTGTCTCCGCCATGCTAGTGGCCGCGAGCAGCAGCAGGCTGATCGATACAAATATGCGGGTCGCGTTTTTCATCACCGTGTCCTCTCGTTGCTTAACACCATTTAGCGCTTGCGACGCTGAATCGATGCTGAACCCTGTGGGCATCGGCACAAATGCGTGCGACCATGTTCAGCTTGCGTTCACCTGGCCCATACGAAACGACCGATGTCACTTGTTAGCGAGCATGAGAACATCCCGCAGGCTGCCGCCTGGCTGCTGCTGGGGGTTGCCGGTGGACTTGGACTCGACCTGTGCGCCAAAGAACTTCTGCAAACCTATTCGCTTGTGCAGTTCGTCATGCTGCGCAGCATTATCGCCATCGCGATCATGCTGGCCATGGCACCGCGCTTTGGTGGCCTCAAGTCTCTGCGCACCCACGAGGCTGGTTGGCACGCCATTCGTTCAGTATTTGCCATCGGCGCGATGTTCGGGTTTTTCTACGGCCTGGCACGCATGCCGCTCGTTAATGCACTTACGCTCGGGTATACCGCTCCGCTAATTGTGACGGCGCTGTCTGCGATATTTCTCGGCGATGAGGTCGGTTGGCGACGATGGACCGGCGTGGTCATCGGCTTTGTGGGCGTGCTGGTGATGTTGCGGCCAGGCCGCGGTGAACTGTCGTTCGCCGCCATTGCCGTCCTGATTGCGGCCTTTTGTTATGCCTGCCAGGCGATTACGGCTCGGCGGCTTGGCGGCACGGAATCGACACTGTCCCTTTCGTTCTATGTTGTGGTTGGCCCACTCGCAGTGTCCTGCGCGTTCTTTGACTCCGGGTCCTGGCTAGCACCTGACCTGCAAGGATGGATACTCATCGTGGGCGCTGCGACGTGCTCCGTAGTCGCCTGGGTTGGTTTCATCAATGGATACCGGGCGGTGTCACCGGCGATTCTCGCACCGCTCGAGTACAGCGCACTGGTCGCCGGAGCCATCGCGGGATTTATGATCTGGGACGAAGTGCCGGACAGGTGGGTCGTAATCGGGGCGATGATTATCATCTCATCCGGCATCTTTGTCGTGTATCGCGGCGAGGCACACAAAGCGGAAGCCTGAGGCGCCGCATGGCCAAAAAAAACGGGCCATCGAGGCCCGTTTTCCTGAACAGAATTCTAACGCCTAGACGTCTCCGGCAACCAGTCCGGCGATCTGTGCCGGTGTAACATCCAGAGCGTCTACGACATTGTTAAAGAAGTCGATCTCGAGGCCACTGACCGTCGAGTCACTGCGGAACACATCTGCCAGCGCCTGTACGACTTCCGAGCACTGCGCGTCGCTAAGCTTCTTATGCGCACCGCGGAGGTATTTAACGAGTGATGCTTCCGCGTAGAGTTCCGCGCGCGCTGCCACACGAATATCGGCCGAACTGAAATCCTTACCCGTATGTTGCTTGAGAATCTGCTGGATTCTCTCGACCTCAACGTGCTGGATGCTTATGTCGGCATCCGCAGCTCGCGCCAACGTCATGAGCAGTACTTCCTGGAACAACTCATTCACATGGTCTTCGCTGACGTCGGAGCCACCGAACAACTTCAGTACGTAGTTGAGATCTGCAATTGCCATTATTTACTCTCTTTGAATTATTGCGGGCTGCATCCCGAGGCCGGCCGTCAATAATAACCCACAAAATGCGTCGAATTGAAGGCATATTTATTACTTAACTTTTCGCTTGGAATTTGTTGATTTCCAAGGGATACTGACTCTGGGCAAACAATTGAAAGGAGGTGATCCATGTCTAGTGGGATAACAAAGGTATCTGAAAAACCTGTGGGTCTTACGCGATTGATGGAGCACCGCTACTCGATTCGCTAGCCCTCCTTTTCAGGTATTTGATTCCACGGAAAGCCGCAGCAATGCGGCTTTCTCTGTTTACGCAGACAGAATTTGTCGCAATGCGGCCAACAATTCGTCGATTTCTTCCGTGCTGTTGTAGTGCACGGGTCCCACCCTTACTGCACCGCCCGACTCGTAGATACCGAGCGTCTTGACCACTTCCAGCGCGTAATTATGACCACTCCAGACAAAGATGTTCTGCTGCGCAAGCGACTTTGCCACCTGCGCCGGTACGGCAGTTGCATGGGTAAATGAGACGGTTGGCACGCGCCGATCCATGGCGTCAGCCGCGGAAATACCCTGCACGGTGATGCCATCGATTGCTGTCAGGCCATCGATCAGGTGTGTGGCCAGAGTCTTTTCATAGTCGAACAGTAATTCCATAGCCGCCTGCAGGGCTTCACGTCCGCCAGCGGCACCCGTCATCGTTGTGCCGATCCACTCGAAGTAGTCGACAGCCGCCTTAATGCCGGCAAAACCCTCATGACTTTGCGTGCCGGTTTCGAAACAGTCAGGCAGCTCCGCCGGTGCCGGCCTGACTTTGTAAGGTTCGAGTTGCTCCAGCACATCGCGACGACCCCAAAGCACGCCCTGGTGCGGACCGAAAAATTTGTATGGAGAACAGACGAGAAAATCACAACCGATCGCCTGAACATCTGTCATGAGATGGGGCACGGACTGCACGCCGTCAATGAACGTCAGCGCACCAGCCGCGCGGGCTTTCGCACAAATGGACGTAACATCGTTAATCGTGCCAGTGAGATTACTGGCGCCACCCACGCAGACAAGGCGCGTGCGATCTGTCAGCAAATCATCGAGTTCATTAAGATCGAACTCAAACGTCTCGGGACTAAATGGCAGCCACTTGACCTCAAGGCCCATATCCCGCGCCATCAATACCCAAGGCCACACGTTGGCATCATGATCCATGCGGGACAGGATGATCTCGTCTCCGGCTTCGAACGATCGTCCGATCGAGCGCGACAGGTGTAACGTGATCGTCGTCATATTCTGGCCGAAGATTATCTCGCGGCTCGACGGTGCATTGAGCAGATCGGCCATCGCTTCGCGGGCGCTCTCGACGATCTTGTCGGCGGCAATCGAGGAGGCAAAGTAACCGCCCTGATTCGCGTTGGCTTCGAGAAGACAATCGGACATCGCCTTTGCGACACTGGCCGGCACCTGGGTGCCAGCAGGGTTGTCAAAGTAAATACGGCGCTGGCCGTTGTCTTGTATGGCGAGCGCCGGAAATTGCGCGCGCACCGCAGCGAGATCAAAAGGCATGTCTATTCCTCGGCTTTGCCGCCCCACTTTTCGCGGTGCGCATCTTCTGCACGTTGACGGACTTTCGCATGGCGACGCGTCAGCAGGAGAGAGTTGGGGTCGCAGATTTCTGCTTTGATAATACCGAGATCGCTTGCAGCATCGAACAGGCTGGGATACCAGCGCTCCCAGTTAGGCAATCGAGCCTCGACTTTGTCACGAAGAGTCATGAGCGCAATGTAACCGAGCGCCCAAGCCAAGACAATGGGACCGCGCTAATCCTCGATCATGTTCAACGAGAACAGTGCCACGACCAGAACCAGCGCGCCCGTTATGATGAGCTGCAGGGACGGCAGGCTTTCCGATAGCGAGGGCACGAGGTCGCCCTGCACGCTTAACAACAGCGGGTACAAGCCCTTGACCAGGGCCGCCAGCGGTTGATACGCAACCAGGCCGCCCAGAAGCACCGCTGTCGGCATTATGACCCGCCGAATCCAGAGTTTGCGCCTGATCCGCCTGACAATTGTCTCGCTAAAACCGTCATCCGCAATCGGCGACGACTCGAACATCGACTCAAGCAAGCGGTCCTGTTCGTCTTTCATTCGCTCAGCCATGTTGATGATCTTTGATGTCAAAACTTGTCCTGATCTTTTCTTTACCACGAAATATCACCGATTTCACGCTACCAACCGGCATTGATGTGGCGTCGCTGATCTCACGATGCGACAAACCACAGGCATACGACATAACCATGATGGCTCGTTCTTCCTCAGACAACACCGCGAGAAACTTGTCCAGGTCGGTGACTTCATCAGCCTGTAGCGCGTGTGTGCGCGATTCCAGGTCCGAGACATGACCAACCTGTTCCAGTATTTCTGCATAGCGTTTCGACTTGCGCTTCGATTGCAGAAAGGTTGTGTAGGCAACCTTTAGCAACCAACCGATAAATGATCCGCTGCCCGAGTAGGTGTGCAGCTTGTCCCAAGCTCGCATGAAACACTCCTGTGCAAGATCGTCCGCCGCACTGAAATCCCCCGTCAGTTTGCGTAGAAAGTTACGCACATGCGACTGGTGGCGGCGGATGAGCTCACCGAAGGCCTGGGTATCCTGTGCGGACACCACCCTCGCTACGAGCTCGTGATCTTCTCCCTTGGCCAAGACGATGAACCCTCAGTCGTCTCGCTTGGCGAATTTATTGAGTATCAGGTAAGCCATACCAATCACAAAGGGAAATGCCGCGATCCCAAGTAATGGCTGCGTCGCTTCCTCTTCAGGAACAACAAGGCCGAACAACGCGAGACCGATGGCAACGGCAACCCAGATAATTCCGAGCCGGAAGTCTCTGTCCTTTGGCGCCTTGGGGTGCCCAAGTCGATCGATTAATTCCGGGCTTAACTCGTGGCCTTTATCAAGTGCGATACGAATCGTGTCCTGCATCTCCCGACGAGCGCGAAAACGCAGCCAGAAAAATACCCCCAACAAAATAGCCGGCGCTACTACGGCTGCAAATCCAATCCATTCACCTGTCACTGTCTCGTCTCCTTTAGTTCATCATCTGCATCAGCAGTCTTCACCCGTAAGATGCATGCCGCGGACGAATTGGATGCAGACTTTTAACTCATTGTTTTTATTAGTATTAGTTTAGCACATTGAGGTCGATTAGACCCAAATCGCGGTATCCACCGTTAACAATGGGCATGAAACTGATATCCAGACTGGCCGATCCCCGCTACTACCAGGTCGCTGTGCTGACGACGCTGCTCACTATCGGCGTGTTCGTTCTCGACTTCGGCATTCGGTGGCAAAACGCTGTCGCCATCTTGCTGACTGCCCAGGCCGCCCAGTTCATTGGCACCCGACTCGCAGGCCTGCCCCGCTTCGACCCGATGAGTGCGCTGATTACCTCGCTTTCCCTCACATTGTTGCTTAGGACCGAACTCATCGCACTCGCCATCGCCGCAGCTGCCATCGCCATCAGCAGCAAATTCATAATACGCATCAAAGGTAAACATGTGTTCAATCCCGCCAACGTGGCCCTGGTTACGCTCATGCTACTCAGCGACCATGCCTGGGTGTCTTCAGGACAATGGGGCAGCGCTGCGATCGGGGCATTCGGTTTGGCGTGCCTCGGGTTCCTGGTCCTGACGCGCGCCAGGCGTGCCGAAACGACCATCGCTTTCCTCGCCTGTTACGGCGCGCTGCTGTTCGGTCGCGCGCTGTGGTTGGGCGACCCAATATCAATACCTGTACACCAGCTGCAGAACGGCGCCCTGCTGATCTTCGCGTTCTTCATGATCTCGGACCCGAAGACGACGCCCAACGCTGCCGTCGGACGCGTGATGTTTGCCACGCTCGTCGCAGCCATCGCATTCACTAGCCAGTTTATTTACTACCAGCCGAACGGGCCGATTCTCGCGCTGATTCTGTCCGCGCCGCTTGTCCCTGTGATCGATGCCTTACTGCAAGGAACGCATTACCGGTGGGAAAAACCCGACGCTCAATCGAGCGCTCACCTCAAAGGAGTTCAGACATGAAGTTTTTTATCACTACAGTCACCACGCTTGTGACCATCATGGTGACGACCACGGCCCAGGCATTCTGCGGCTTTTACGTCGCCAGGGCCGACACCAGTCTGTTTAACCGAGCCTCTCAGGTCGTGCTGGTCCGCGACGACGACAGGACTGTCATCACAATGGCTAATGACTTCGAGGGTGAGGCCAGGGACTTCGCCGTCGTCATTCCGGTCCCGACCATGATCGAGCGTGAACAGATCAACGTCGGCGACCGCGCCATCATTCAGCATCTCGATGCTTACACCTCGCCACGCCTGGTTGAGTACCACGATGGCGATCCCTGCGCGCGCTATGACCGCGAAGAGTTGATGAGTATGGATTCGGCATTGCCGGCCGCCGCGAAAGAACTGAAACGGTCGGCGCGTTCTCAGGGAGTAACGATCGAAGCCAGTTATACGGTCGGCGAGTACGACATCCTCATCCTGTCCGCCAAACAGAGTAACGGCCTGATTCGCTGGCTCAACGATAACGACTACAAGGTCCCGAGCGGCGCTGAGCGCGTCGTGGACAGCTACCTCGGTCAGGACATGCGGTTCTTTGTGGCCAAGGTGAATGTCGAGGAACAGTCCAGGCTTGGTTACCAGTATCTGCGCCCGCTGCAGGTCGCGTACGAAAGCCACAAGTTCATGCTACCTATCCGCCTGGGCACACTGAACGCGAAAGGCAAACAGGAACTGTATGTTTACGCGCTGACGCGTACGGGCCGGGTCGAAACGACAAACTACCGAACCGTCAAATTGCCAACCAATATTGAGTTGCCCGAATTTGTAGAGGGTGAGTTCGCCGACTTCTACCGTGACATGTTTGCGCGGCAGACCGTGAAGGAAAATGAACGTGCCGTATTCCTCGAATACGCCTGGGACATGGCGTGGTGTGATCCCTGTGCTGCTGACCCGCTAAGCCATGAAGAGCTGCGCAAACTGGGGGTTTTCTGGCTCGGCGATAAGCAACACGAGGCGAAGCGCAGGATGCAGCCCCAGGCACAGAACGTGTTCGTAACACGACTACACGTACGTTACGACGCCGAGCACTTTCCTGAAGACCTGATGTTCCAGGAAACAGGTGACCGACAGAATTACCAGGGCCGCTACGTGATTCGTCATCCGTGGAAGGGCGAAGCAAGCTGCGACCTGACGCAATACGACGCCAGTGTTCGCGAGCGCCAGGAGCGCGAGGCACAATTGCTCGCGAACATGACGGGCTGGGACATTGCGAACATCCGCGGAAAGATCCCGTTCGCCGGCGGCATTCGCCCCGAGACCGTTAAAGAACCCTGGTGGAAACGAATCTGGGACTAGTTAATGCCCAGCGCTTTCCACGCTGCGAGAACCTCAGCCTCTTTCTCGGCCGACAGCCCGGCACGAGTGCTGGCGGTTCTCTCGGCGGGCAGGGTGTCCCACCAGGTAAGCAGGTCACGAGCAGTCTCACGTTCCGGTCGGTTGTGCATGCCCGCGCGTACCGCCCGATCGGTACTAAGTTTCGCGAAGCCGTCTGATCCGTGCCAGATCGGAAAATCTCGACCACCGGCAAGCCCCTTGCTCTCCGCGAAATCAGCATCAATCCAGACGGGATCGACACTTGCGGCAGTCACTGCCCGACAGTCCTCGAGCAGCCTGCCCATGCTGTACGAATTTGCGTTCACCATGTTGTAGGTGCCGTGGATCTCGCGGTCGACACAATCCACTGTGAAATTCGCGAGGTCCCTGACATCGATAATCTGGACACTATCGTCCGGCGATCCGGGCCAGAGCATCTCACCGCCTTTGCGGGTTCGAATCGGCCAGTACGAGAAGCGGTCTGTATGATCGCCGGGGCCGCAAATATAACTGGGGCGCAGCACCGCGAGCTTGTCGGCATCGATTTCGGCAGCAGCACGTTGCTCACATAGCGCTTTGAGCCCACCGTAGGTTTCGCCAGTGACGTCTTCGACAGTCTCATCGGCAAGCGCCGCGAGGGGAGAATCTTCATGATTCGGGGTGCTGAGGTCGGCATAGACCGAGACCGTTGAGATAAACACGTACCGCGAGACATTAGGTGCCAGCAGGCGTGTCGAGTCCTCAACATGCCTCGGGACATATCCCGAGTTGTCGATGACAGCGTCCCATTTACGATCCTTCAGACCGTCCAGGCCATTGTCACGATCACCTTTAATCGTCTCGAGATCGGGGAATAACGTGTTGTTCGATTTACCGCGATTGAATAAGGTCACCGAGTGGCCACGGCGCAACGCTTCGCGCACCATGTGCGGCCCGATGAAACCCGTACCACCCAGGATCAGAACGTTGAGCGGTCGCCCTTGCCCGGCTTTTTTGCCATCGGCAAGACTCGCCAACGGCAGGCCTGTTGCTGCTGCGGCCGCACCGATAGCACTCGCCTTGATGAAATCACGTCTATTGCTCGCCATACCCTGTTCTCCGCCCCTGTCTCTTAACAGCAACCCAGCCTATCGATAGCGGCCCTGCAGCTTCTGTAATTCGTCGTTGCCGGGATGCAGCCCCTCATAGGGCAACTGTGAGAGCGGCGTATCGCTGTTGTGCATCAGTTCGTGCATTTCTGCACGGTCCTCATTGACGTACAACAGTCCGGTCGTGATCTCTCCCGCATTGAAGCGATCACGAAGATGTTTGAACGCATCGGCACGACTGGTCGGGTCGTAGTCGCTATCAACCTTGCGCAACACGATCGTATCACCGCCACGCAGATGAATCGGCATCGCCTCTCCTTCTGCATAGGATGCCGTGATTTCTTCGGACGGATGGACATAGTCGATATTGGCGACGTGGTGGTAGAACTCGCGCGTGTGCGCGTAGCTTTTCGTCGACCCTTCATGGTCATTGAATGTCACGCACGGGCTGATGATATCGACCAGCGAGAATCCAGAGTGCATGATGGCACCCTTGATAAGAGGAATCAGCTGCTCCTTGTCACCCGAAAAACTGCGAGCGATGTAGGTAGCGCCAAGTGCAAGCGCAGCGCTTGCCGGGTCGATCGGCTCCTGCTGATTAGGTAAACCCTTTTTAGGTTTGGTGCCAATGTCCGCGGACGCAGAAAACTGGCCTTTTGTCAGTCCGTAGACGCCATTGTTCTCGATCAAGTAACACATATTGAGATTACGCCGGATCGCGTGCACGAACTGCCCAACGCCGATGGACAACGAATCGCCGTCACCCGAGACGCCGATGTAAGTCATATCGCGATTGGCCGCATTCGCGCCGGTCGTAACAGAAGGCATACGACCGTGTACCGAATTAAAGCCATGTGCCTGGCTGACGAAATAGGCTGGCGTCTTCGATGAACAGCCAATACCGCTCATCTTGGCCAGCATGTGTGGCTCAATGTCGAGCTCAAAGACTGCCTGGATAAGCGCTGCCGTGACCGAGTCGTGTCCGCAACCCGCGCACAATGTGGAAACCACGCCTTCATAGTCGCGTGTCGTCAGGCCAAGTTCATTCTTCGGCAGATTCGGGTGTGAGATTTTGGGCTTGGCAATATAGGTCACGGTGTCATCCTGTTCATGCAGCTCGCCCTTTGGCAATTTCCTCAAGAACCCCATCGACGACAAAGCCGGCGTTTATTGGCATGCCGTCGTAGTGCAGTAGTGGCACGAGTTTTCTTTGATCCGCTTCAATGTCGTTAATCAACAGCGTACGTAATTGCGCGTCTCGATTCTGTTCCACGACGTAAACGACCTCGTGCTGGTCGATGAACTCGCGCACCGCATCCGTGAACGGAAATCCCTTCACGCGGCAATAGTTGAGGCCGACTTTTTGTTTTTCGAGACGGTCGAGGGCCTCTTTACAGGCGCCATCGCAACTGCCCATCGTGAGAATGGCAGCCTTGTTGAACTTGGAATGACGAATCTCTGCTTCCGGCACCATGGTTCGTGCCGTCTCCCACTTCACTAGCAGGCGATCGACAACCTCTTTGTAATCTGCCGAGTTCTCGGTATACGCGCCGAGTTTAGTGTGCCCGGATCCGCGTGTGAAATATGCGCCTTTCGGGTGTACCCCCGGCAGCGTGCGATACGGGATGCCGTCGCCATCGACGTCGAGGTACCGGTAGAACTTCTCCATCTCCTCGAGATCCTCGGCACTATAAACTTTGCCTCGATCCGGAATGTATGAGTCATCCCATTCGAGCTCGGGAACCATCCAGTCATTCATGCCGATGTCCAGGTCGGTCAATACCATGACCGGTGTCTGCAAACGTTCGGCAAGATCGAACGACTGCACTGACATGTAGAAGCACTCTTCAGGATCGGCCGGAAACAAAAGTACATGCTTGGTGTCGCCATGCGAAGCATACGCACAACTAATCAGGTCGCACTGCTGCGTGCGCGTCGGCATGCCGGTAGATGGGCCCGTGCGTTGTACGTCGAAAATTACGGTCGGGATTTCGGCGTAGTATGCGAAACCAATGAACTCGCTCATCAGCGAGATACCGGGTCCACTGGTCGGCGTAAATGAGCGTGCGCCCATCCAGCTGGCGCCCAGCACCATGCCAATGGCGGCGAGTTCGTCCTCAGCCTGGATAATGCAGTACGTGCGTTTGCCGGTTTCCGGGTCGACGCGATAGCGGCCGCAAAATGTGCGGAACGCGTCCATGAGCGATGTTGACGGAGTAATGGGATACCAGGCGCCGACGGTGGCTCCGGCATACATACAACCGAGTCCAGCCGCGGTGTTGCCATCAATGACAATATGTCCCTTGGTCGCATCCATCTTCTCGACACGAGCCGGCAACGGGCAAGGGAAGTGCTCCGACGCGTGATCGTAGCCCAGGTGAATCGCTTCCATGTTCGATGCGATAAGGTGCTGCTTGGCGGCAAACGTTTCTTCCAGGAGGCCCTTGATAATATCGAGGTCCAAATCGAGCAGCGCCGCAATGGCCCCGACGTACGCGATGTTTTTCATCAGGATACGTGCGCGTACACCGTCGAAATGCTCGTTGCACATTTTCGAAAGCGGGATGCCTATGATCGTAATATCGTCACGATTCAGCAGCGTGTTGCGGGGCCACGTGGAGTCGTAGATCAGGCATCCACCTGGCTCGACATCTGCAAGGTCCTTCGCGTAAGTCTGCGCATTCATAGCCACCATGATATCCACCCGGTCAGAACGACAGCTGTAGCCGTCACCCGTGACGCGAATCTCATACCAGGTTGGCAGTCCCTGGATATTGGAGGGGAAGTAATTCTTCCCCACAACGGGCACACCCATCCGGAATATGGCCTTCCGCAGCAAGCCGTTGGCGCTCGCCGAACCGGTGCCATTGACCGTGGCGATTTTGATGACGACGTCGTTAATTGCTGCCACGGGGATCCTCTACTTCGCTGCTCCGCCTGTGGCGGCTTGTGGCTGGTCGGATGCAGCCTCATCGGCGGCGTAGGGAACAAATATCCTAGATTTCTGCATGTCCCAGGCACCGGTCGGGCAACGTTCGGCGCACAACCCACAATGCACGCAGAGGTCTTCATCCTTGACCATTACACGTGCCGTGTGAGGCAAGGCATCGGAAACATACAGGGCCTGGTCGGGATTCAAGGCCGGCGCCTTGAGGCGCGCGCGAATATCTTCTTCCTCACCGTTCGGCGTGATCGTCAGGCAATTGACCGGGCAGATATCGAGACAGGCATCGCACTCGATACACAGGTTTTCCGTAAAGACAGTCTGAATATCGCAATTAAGACAGCGCTCGACCTCCTCTACTGCCTGTTCGGCAGAGAAACCAAGCTCCACCTCGATATTCAGTTTCTTGAAGCGCTCTTTCAGCCCGACGTGCGGCACCAGTTGGCGCGACACCCCATCGTAGTCGTTTGAGTAGCTCCATTCATGCATACCCATTTTCTGGGTCGACAGGTTCACACCCATGGGCAAGCGATCGTGTAGATCTTCGCCCTGGATATACTTATGCATCGAGATGGCCGCCTGGTGGCCGTGCTCGACTGCCCAGATAATATTCTTGGGACCAAACGCCGAGTCGCCACCGAAGAAGATGCCATCGCGAGTACACATCATCGTGGTCTCGTCGACAACCGGGCAGTCCCACTTGTCGAACTCGATGCCAATGTCACGCTCGATCCACGGAAATGCATTGTCCTGCCCGATGGCCAGTACGACGTCATCGCAGGGAATAACAACCTCACCCGTCGACGTACCGCGGTCGATACGTCCATTCTCCTCGATGTTGTATTCCATCAGGTCAAACTTCATGCCGACAAGCTTGCCGTCCTCGTAGACGAATTCTTTTGGTGAGTGATTGACCAGAATCTCGACATTCTCTTCCTCGGCATCTTCGAGTTCCCACTCCGATGCCTTGAAGAACCCGCGTGGCTTGCGCGCCATCACCTTGACGTCATCGGCGCCCAGCCGGAGCGAGGTGCGACAACAGTCCATGGCCGTGTTGCCAACACCAATGATCAGGACGTTTCTCCCGATCTCCTTAATGTGTTCGAAAGCGACCGACTCCAGCCACTCAATGCCGATGTGGATCCGATCCGAGTCGTAACGACCGGGGATTTCGAGGTTCTTGCCCTTCGGCGCGCCTGTGCCAACAAAGACAGCGTCGAAACCCTCATCGAGCAGGTCTTTCATACTATTGATACGGTGACCCAGCTTCAGGTCCACGCCCATGTCCAGGATATAGCCGATTTCTTCGTCGAGCACCGCCGGGGGCAGGCGAAAAGACGGAATGTTGGTCCGCATCAAGCCGCCCGTTGTATTCAGCGCCTCAAAGATCGTCACTTCGTAGCCCATCGGCGCCAGGTCGTTGGCAACGGTCAGCGACGCACAGCCAGCACCGAGTAATGCAACCTTCTTGCCGTTCGTCTTTTCCGGGGCCTTGGGCAGTCGCTCTGTAATGTCATCACGATGATCGGCAGCGACGCGCTTCAGGCGGCAGATCGCCACTGGCTTGTCTTCAACACGACCACGACGGCACGCGGGTTCGCAGGGACGATCGCATACTCGCCCGAGGATGCCGGGAAACACGTTGGACTTGCGGTTTTCCATGTACGCATCGCTGAACTGCCCCTGGGCAATCATGCGAATATACGAAGGAACGTCGGTATGTGCCGGACAGCCCCACTGGCAGTCAACAACTTTGTGAAAGTACGCGGGGTTAGATGTATCTGTCGGCTTCATTGGCTGGCGCTAGCATAACGGGATCACCCAGAAAGTAAACAGTTCTGCCAAGACTACCGGGCTCGAGCGCTTTGCGGATCCACTGCTGGTGTGCGATAAGTGCCGCATGAACACGATCGATTACCTGGACCTGATCCGCCGCGCGCGCGTGTATGACGTTGCAGAAAAGACGCCGCTGGATCTGGCCGCCAACCTCTCGAAGCGCATCGGCAATCGCGTGCTCATGAAGCGCGAGGACCTGCAGCCCGTGTTCTCGTTCAAACTACGCGGGGCATACAACAAGATCGCCGGGCTTGCAGATGACGACCTCAATCGCGGCGTCATCTGCAGCTCGGCCGGCAATCATGCGCAGGGTGTCGCGCTCGCCGCGAAACGCAAGGGGATCCGGTCAGTGATCGTCATGCCAGTGACCACACCCGAGATCAAGATCGAGGCAGTCGCAGCACTGGGAGGAGAAATTCTCCTATATGGCGACACTTACGACGACGCCTATGCGCATGCGCGTGAGCTCGCGGCACAGGAAGGCCTCATATTTATCCACCCGTTTGATGATCCGGACGTAATTGCAGGCCAGGGCACTATTGGCAAGGAGATTCTCGATCAGGCTGACGAGAAGATTGACGTCCTCTTCGTGCCGGTCGGCGGTGGCGGCCTTATCGCGGGTATCGCCGCCTGGGTCAAGCAGATGCAGCCCGATATTCGTATCATCGGCGTCGAGCCCGAGGATTCGGCGGCAATGCAGGCATCGCTGGCGGCGGGTCATCCCGTAACGCTCGACCACGTGGGCATATTCGCGGATGGTGTTGCAGTTCGCCGCGTGGGCGATGAGACGTTTCGGCTGTGCCAGCAATTCGTCGACGAAATCATCACGGTCGATACTGACCAGATCTGTGCCGCTATCCGGGATATCTTTGAGGACACACGCTCGATCGTCGAACCTGCTGGTGGCCTGACCGTTGCGGCGGCCAAAAAATATGCGGCCGGGAACCATCTCAAGGGAAAGACGCTGGTGACAATCAGCTGCGGCGCCAATGTCAACTTCGATCGCCTCCGCCATATAGCGGAGCGTGCTGCGGTGGGTGAGCAAACAGAAATGCTCCTGGCAGCCGAGATACCGGAGAAGCCGGGCAGCTTCCGCCGCTTCTGCGAAGCTGTCGGTCGCCGCGGCATTACAGAGTTCAACTATCGCTACGCCGACGATCGCAAGGCGCATATCTTTGCGGGCATTCAACTGCGAAATGGCATGCAGGAACGTGTCGAACTCCTGGCCAGCCTGCGCGACGAGGGTTTTCCGGTTGAAGACCTGAGCGACAACGAAATGGCAAAGTTGCACGTCCGGCACATGGTCGGTGGGCGGTCAGCAGGCATCAGCAATGAACGCCTGTTCCGATTCGAGTTCCCTGAACGGCCTGGTGCCCTGCTCAACTTTCTGAACGCGATCGGTACGGACTGGAACATCAGCCTGTTTCACTACCGCAACCACGGTTCGGACTATGGGCGCATTCTGGCCGGTATCGACGTGCCGCAGGATGAGACAGACGAGCTCGAGGCCCACCTCGCGGAACTCGGCTACACACACTGGGAAGAAAGCGATAACCCCGCTTACAGGATATTCCTGGGCTAGCGCGCACCATTCGGGCCTTATTCCCATCTGATTGCAACCTTTTGCAGCGGCCGCGCATCGAATAGATAGTTAGTTAAAAGGGGATCCAAGTGACACTACGTACTCTTACGGTCTTTTTCTGGGTGTGCCTTATCGGCGCCGCTGCTGTGGCGGGCGAAGAGCCACGCACAGAAATCAAGATAGCCATCGATGGTGAGGACACGGGGCATCGGGTATTCCGCTTTGACAGCAAGGACTCGGATGTCGATTTACAGGAGCTCGCAGTAGGTGAGAGCGAGGTCATTATCGACAGCGATGGCAACGAGGTAACGGTACTGCGGACCGAGAACGGCTTTGAGTTTGATGTCGAAGGCAAGAAAATCGAGATAGCCGGCATGCATGGTGAACATGATTTTGAAATGTTGCACGAAGTGCTCGAAGGTGAAGACGTCGTTGTCGAGAAGCATAAGCAAGTGCGAGTAATCAAGACGAACGATTCCAACGGCGTCACAATAATTTCGGGCGACGAAATAGATGACGACACTCGCGCAAAACTCGAGAAAGTCCTGAAGGAAGCCGGTAAGGATGGGGAAATCCTGTTTCTCGACGGCAGTGAATTAAGTGGTGATGAGCAGGCTCACGGAAAACATGAAGTGCGCATCATCAAAAAGAAGATCGACGTAACAAACTGAAAATCCCTTATGCTGTTTGTTTCGTACTATTTGGCGGTGACTTTTGTCACCGCCTTTTTTTTGCTTACCACATTTGCCGCATACGCTCGGCCACATCGATCTGCTTGTCCGAGCGCACCCTGAACGCACTGCCTTCGTTCTCGGACCTTCCCGCAAAGCGGTTCTCCATCGTTCCGAGCAAACGATCCGACATAAAGCGGCTGCGAGCGCCATAAACATGGCGATCGCCGTCGCGGCGTTGTTGCGTCACATGAAAGCGCAGCGGTGACACCAGCGACAACGACTGCTTCGCACGCGTCATCGCCACGTACAGGAGCCGACGTTCTTCCTCGATCATTTCGGGTTTTCCCGTCGCAAACTCAGACGGAAAGTTGCCGTCAGTAACATTGAGAACAAACACCGACTCCCACTCCTGACCTTTGGCCGAATGCACCGTCGACAGAATCAGGTAGTCCTCGTCGAGCAACGGATCCCCCGCAAGATCCCCGGCAGCACTGGGTGGGTCGAGTGTCAGTTCGGTCAGGAAGCGCTCACGTGTCGGGTAGCGCCCCGATACCTGTTCCAGTTGTTCGAGGTCGGCTTCGCGAGTATCGAGTGCGTCGTAGATGCGTTCGAGATGTGGTTGGTACCAACGCCTGACCTGGGGCAATTGGGACTGCCACCCTCGATCATCAAATTCGGCATCTGACAACGATGCAAGCAGTTCGCAGAATACCGGCCAGTCCTGCGCCGCTGCGGCCGGTGGTCGAAAGTCACGCAGCGCGCCGAGACAATGGTCGTTGATGGCCAGGTGCTCAAAACACCGGGAGGCTGTCGCAGGCCCCATTCCCGGCAGCAATTTCAGCACGCGAAATGCCGCAACTTCGTTCTTTGGGTTCTCCGCCCATTTCAAGACTGACAGCAGATCTTTGACATGCGCTGCTTCAAGAAACTTGAGTCCGCCATATTTCACGTAGGGAATGTTGCGCCGTACGAGTTCAAGTTCGAGCCGGTCACTATGATGCGAACCGCGAAACAAAACTGCCTGTTCCTTAAGCTGCATGCCAAGCTCACGATTGGCAAGCACTGACGTTACGACGTACTCAGCTTCGGCGTCGCCATCTTCCACCGTAACGTAGCGCGGCCTGCCACCGTCCTTGCGCTCGGAGAACAGGTTCTTGCGGTACTGGCGCTCGCTTTCGGCGATCAGGCAATTGGCGGAATCCAGGATCGGCTGTGTCGAACGGTAATTTTGCTCCAGCGTAATGACCTGCGCGGACGGCATGTACTGGTCGGGGAAACCCAGGATGTTCTCGACGTCGGCGGCACGAAACGAATAAATCGACTGCGCGTCGTCGCCGACGACAGTGACACCATCTCCATCCGGCTTCAGCGCGTTCAGAATCTGCGCCTGCACTAGATTCGTGTCCTGGTATTCGTCGACGAGTACATGATCGAACCAGGAGCCGATCTCCTCGGCGAACTCCGGCTCGGCAACAAGATGGCCCCAGTAGACCAATAAATCATCGTAGTCGAGCGATTGGCTCTGCTGCTTGCGCAGCACATAGTGTCGGAACAGCTCACTGAGCTCGTCCTTCCAGTCCGAACACCACGGGTAGGTCAGATCCAGGGTTTCGGCCAGGGGCTTTTGCGTGTTAACGCAGCGTGAGTAGATCGCGAGGCACGTATCCTTCTTGGGGAAGCGGCGCGACGTTCGAGTCAGCTTTAGTTCGTGGCGCACGACATCCATCATGTCGGCCGCATCGCCACGGTCCAGCACGGAGAAACCCGGATCCAGGCCCAGGTTGTGTGCAAAGCGGCGCAACAGGCGATTGGCGATAGAATGGAACGTGCCCGACCACGGCAAGCCGCCAGAGGGCAGCGGTGTCGCATCACGCGATGAGGCGCGAACAATATTCTCAACGCGCCTGGTCATCTCCTGCGCCGCACGTCGTGTGAATGTCAGGAGCAGGATCCGCTCCGGGCTCACACCTTCAATCAGCAAATGGGCAACGCGATGCGCCAGCGTCATCGTCTTGCCTGTGCCGGCGCCCGCGATCACGAGCAAGGGCCCGGCCCTGAAGCCACCGGGCTCGCGCCGCTCGCCGTATTCAGCGGCTAGACGCTGCGCCGGGTTCAGAGACCCCAGATGGTCAAATTCCTGCTCCGCGGCCGCTTGCACGAGACACCCCTGCAAAAGTCTGTATTTTTATACAGTACTGGATGTATTTACAAGTATTTGCTGAAGAATGCCTCTATAACAGCCGCCAGCTCATGCGGCGTCTCGAAATGCAGCATATGCCCGGCCCCGGCAATTTCGACGGTTTCTGCGCCCAGCCAGACACCGGATTGCCGTTGGCCGGCGCTGAGTGCAAATTGGCTGGCGCCACCTGAGACGAGCAGGATATTGGCCGTGATCGCACGCCAGCAGGCCTCAGCCTCGGCCCTCCGGTACAGGACCGGGTTCGGGAGTTTATGGCGCGCGTCGGCGCGCAACTCGAATTGACCGTCCTTTTGCGCCACGCCCCAATGACCGGCAACGAAATCCGCTTGTGCGGCGCTCATCTGCGGATTGCGCTGCAATATTTTTGCGGCAAAGGCGTGCCTGTCCGCGTACCTCGTGAAAGTCGGCAAGTCCTGTGACTGCTCGACCCATTGTCGGTAACGCCGTGGCGCCTCATCAGGCTCAGAATCGGTAAGCCCGAAGCCCTCCACATTGACGAAAGCTCTCACACGCTCCGGCATCGTGCCAGCATAGAGACCGCCGATATTCGCCCCCATGCTGTGGCCGACAAGGCGTACCGGTTCAGCAGGTGAATACTCTTCCAGCAAGGCGTGCAGATCTGCGAGGTAGTCAGGAAACCAGTAGGACGAACACTCGACAACGGATTGCCCGAAGCCGCGCCAGTCCGGCGCAACGACATGCCAGTCGTTTTGCAGAGCATCGACAACGAACTGAAATGTCGCGCCCGCATCTCCCCAGCCGTGCAGGTAGAAGAAGGTCGGAGCATCCGGGTCACCCCACTCCGTCACGCTGTAACGAACCCGCCGGATGTCGAGCGAGCGGCGTGTACCCTTGCGGATAAGCTCGTAGATAGAGTTGTCTGCCATGGTTACGAATTTTGCCCAAGCTGGCGCCAGGATGCATGTGCACTACGCTTTTGCACCTCAGGTCGTGTATAAAAGTGATGAATTCCAACCATGACGCTGCTGCGGATCCAAAGAATCACTGAATGACCTTCGAAATCGCACTGGTACTAGGCATCCTGGCAATTTCGCTGGTCCTTTTCATCAGCGAAGTCATTCGCATGGATGTCGTGGCGCTGCTTGTACTCGGCGCCCTTGCGATCACGGGGCTCGTCGACTCCAACCAGGCCTTTGCCGGCTTTAGCAACAGCGCGGTTATTACTGTCTGGGCGATGTTTATCCTCAGCGAGGGCCTGACCCGCACTGGCATCGCCGATATCATCGGCCGACAGGTCATGCGACTCGCCGGTCGCCGCGAAATCGCGATGATCACAGTCATCATGATTACGGGCGCAGTGTTATCTGCATTTATGAATAACATCGGCGTCGCAGCGCTGATGTTGCCGGTTGTCGTCGAAGTCGCGCGTCGCACCCGTATTGCCCCGTCCAGGCTCCTCATGCCGTTGGCTTACTCGACCCTGCTCGGTGGTCTGATGACGCTGATCGGTACACCCCCCAACCTTCTCATCAGCGAATCGATGGTCCTGAATGGCTACGAACCTTTCGAACTGTTCGATTTCACACCACTCGGCGGCGCAGTGATGGTGATTGGTGTCGCGTTCGTCGCATTGGTCGGACGCTTTTTGCTGCCGAAAACGCGTGTTGCAAGGGACAAGCATGTCAGTCAACGCAGCCTGCGCTCGCGCTACAAGCTACAGGAGCGCACATTCATGTTGCGCGTGCCGACCGATTCGATATTGGTTGGCAAAACGCTCGCTGAAAGTCGCATCGGGGCGTCGACGGGTCTCATCATTCTCTCGCTGCTTCGCGGCGGGCGCAGCGAGACCCTGCCCGGTCGTCAGATTGTCCTGCGAGCCGGCGACGGCTTGCTCGTGCAGGGCCGCGTCGACCAGTTTCGCGAACTGCGCCGGTGGTCCGATCTCGTCATCGAGCGTGAGGCACCGGTCCTCAAGTCGATGGTCGCGTCTAAAGTCATGTACGCCTCCGTCACGATTAGCGACAGCTCTCCGGTGGTCTCGGAACTGGTACGGCATGCCGCGTTTCGCACGCGCTTCGATGTCGCCGTTGTTGGCATCTTGCGCCGCGGCTCCTATCGACTGACGAATCTCGCCTACGTGCCCATCAAGGCGGGCGATCAGGTGCTCGTCCAGGGCGAAGTCGACGCTATCGCACAATTGGAAAAGTTCTCGGACTTTTCAGCCGTGGAGATCCGCACGGAAGAAGAACTCGCTGAATACCACCCCAGCGAGCGCATGTTCGTTGTACGCCTCCCTAAACACAGCGGTCTCGCAGAAGAAACACTCGCCAAGAGCCGACTTGCCGATGTATTCGACTTCCGCGTACTCGCCGTATTCCGCGATGGCGAGCTCAGAGTCATGCCGCGCGGCGACGAGGTTCTGCTGGGCGGCGACCTGTTGCTGATTGAAGGCCAGCACAGCGATCTCGACGTACTTCGCGGCTTGCAGGAACTGGAAATCGATACGAAGGTCCCCGCTAACATCACGCCGTTTGAGTCGGAGCGCCTGACACTCATGGATGCCACGCTGGACCCGCGTTCATCGCTTGCGGGCCGCACGGTCGGCGAACTCAATTTTCGCGAGCGATACGGCATCGAACTTGCTGGCATCTGGCGAGAGGGCGAAACGGTGGGCACTGAACTCGCCGACGAGCGCCTGCAGATTGGTGATGCACTTCTGTTGCTAGGTCCGCGAGATCGGCTGCAGTTATTGTCATCAGACTCCGACTTCCTGATCCTGACACCGCTGGGCCAGAAGCCGCCAGACACACGCAGAGCACCGCTGGCTGCCATCATCATGCTCGGTGTGGTGCTGACGGTCATGGCCGGCTATGCACCTATTTCTGTTGCCGCAGTTATTGGCGGCACGATCATGGTCCTGACCGGCTGCCTCAATATGGAACAGGCATATCGCGCAATTGACTGGCGAGCGATATTCCTTATAGCGGGTATGTTGCCGCTAGGCACAGCGATGCAGGAAACCGGCGCAGCGGAGTATCTCGCCAATCAGGTTATGGGGCTGCTGGGCGACGCCGGGCCCTGGCCGGTGATTATGGGCCTCTACATTCTCACCGCGATGGCGACGATGATCATTCCGACCGCCGCGCTGGTGGTTCTCATGTCGCCCATCGTTCTGTCCGCCATGGGCGATCTGAACGTCGCTCCGGAGACGGCGATGATGGCCGTCGCGATGGCGGCCTCCGCGAGCTTCACGAGTCCGATTTCACATCCGGCGAACATCCTGGTCATGGGTCCGGGTGGCTACCGATTTGTCGACTACCTCAAGGTCGGCGTGCCATTGACTATCGTGGTTTTCATCACCGTTATGGTGCTGCTGCCGATTCTGTGGCCACTGGTGCCGGTCTAGGGAGAGCCAAGTGAACGAGAGAGTTGTTATTGCCGGCGCCGGCCATGCGGCCGGCCAGGTTGCCGCAAGCCTGCGCCAGAACAAATTCGCGGGCGAGATCGTGCTGGTGGGTGATGAGCCCTACCTGCCATATCAGCGACCGCCACTATCCAAGAAGTTTCTGGCGGGCGAGTTGCCGGCCGAACGGCTGTACGTCAAGCCCGCGAGTTTTTACGACGACGCCAAGGTCGAGCTACATCTCGACACCAGCATTGTGGCTCTCGACCGTCAGGCGAAATGCCTCAGCGTCGAAGACGGCGAGAACATCGAGTACGACCGTCTGGTACTCGCGCTTGGATCACGCGTTCGTAAGCTCCATGTTGACGGTTCGGAATTAAAGGGTGTGCACTACCTGCGCAATATTGCGGACGTTGACGGCATTCGAGAGAAGATGGAGTCGGGTCGCCGCATGGTAATTATCGGCGCTGGCTATATCGGACTTGAAGTAGCTGCCGTCGCACAACAGGCGGGCCTGGATGTCACGGTTATCGAAATGGCGGACCGTGTCATGAGCCGCGTGGTCTCAGCAGAGATTTCTGATTTCTACCAGATCGAGCACACCAACCAGGGCGTCAAGTTTCGCCTGTCTACCGGTGTAACCGCACTGAACGGGAAAAAGCGGGTCAGGTCGGTAACAACGTCGGAAGGTGAGGACGTACCCGCAGACATCGTTGTCATTGGCATTGGCATCCTGCCAAACACCGAGCTCGCGACTGATGCGGGACTGGATGTCGACAATGGAATTGTTGTCGACGACCACTGTCAAACATCGGACCCGGACATTTATGCCGTGGGCGACTGCACGACGCATCCCAACGCTATTTACGGACGACAGTTGCGACTCGAATCCGTGCACAACGCGCTGGAACAGGCGAAGACAGCTGCCGCCAATATATGTGGGAAGGACACCTCATATGCGCAAGTGCCGTGGTTTTGGTCGGATCAGTACGACCTTAAGCTGCAAATAGCCGGCCTGTCCGAGGGCTACGATGATGTCGTCATACGAGGCAACCCTGTGGAACGATCATTTTCCTGCCTCTATCTTCGGGACGGGCGTCTGATCGCGGTGGACGCCATTAATGCGCCGCGCGACTTTGTGCAGTCGAAACAACTGATCGCCAACCAGGTTGCGATAGCGACAGACAAGCTGGCTGATTCAGATGTTGCGCTGAAGGATCTGATGACCTGACGCCAGGTCCTCGAAACTCAGTCTTCAATCCCGCCCAAATTTTCGTGCATCGCGATAATCAGCCGGCCCTCGGAGGACACAAGGCCTACATCCGCTGAGAAAGCGCGTACGCTAATCGACTCGACGCCTTCCATCCTTAATCCTTTGACCCGTCCCGAGCCGCCGGTTACGGCGGCAGTTCCGAGCGCGCCAGGACCTACAGTCAAATCACCAAGCCAGTTTCCGCGCCAACTGCTCGCCGAACTACGCCATGCCGGGAATGCGACCTCGCGGATAAGCGGAAAGTAGTTTTCTGTCTGCTCGATGAACAGGCTGCCATGCTCTGGCAAATAGACATACCAGGCGCTGTCGATGATCGCTTCACCCTTTAGCAGCCTGGTGCTTTCGGAATCCGATGAAAACTTTACGCCAATACCTGCGACCCGGCCGCGCGCGTCACGCATGACGGTTGCCATAGCGCTGGTCGAGCGAATGGGTGCTTCCCAGAGTTGTAGTACTCTCTCAGGATGCGGATTGTGCAACGACTCACCATCGTTGGTATAGGCAATACTTTCCGCCGGAACATTAGCAAAACTGAGGGTGATAGTTTCCGCATTCGTCACTGACAGTGGCGACAGTCCCCGGGCGGCGATAAACGGATTGTAGATAAGGCCCGCAACGAACAGTGCCGCGCCGACGACCAATCCCAGCAAGAGAGAGACAACATATTTCATTCGATTGTCTCCGCTGTTTCCAATGGCTCCAGCTGGCCAACATACGATGTTAGGAGTTCGATGCGACCAGCTGGCGCATCTTCCTCGTTGGAGTCGTTCGCGATCCAGCGCTCTGTCATGAATCCGCTTAGTGGTCCGAATTCACGCGAGCCCGAAGCAATCTCGCCAATGCGATAGCCGCCCTCGAGTGGTGCGACATCCATGTTGATGAATAGCGACCCGCGTGCCGGCAAATGCAGGACCCAGTCGATCACGTTGTTCTCTTGTGATGTCGCCGCCGTTCGCACGGCGACACCAACAACCGTATCTCGTGCATCACGAATCTTGAAGAGCTCGGCGCGGACACCCGCCAGGACCTCGTCGGTCGGCCACTCCAGCCCCGGGGGTATTCCCCCGGCCTGGCCACCATCGCCAAGCATGATTCGATCCATCGGTACGTTGATATGGAACGTCTCGGAGTTGCCACCGTTCGGCGCGACCTTGACGATCGACGCTTCACGAGTCTGGTCGACGGCCGGAATTGCATACAGGGCGCCTGCAGCGGCAGCAAGTCCCAGCACGATTCCAAGAAAAAATGTCTTCAGCAAAGCAGTTTCACCACGAATTGATTCGCCTGCTAAATCAGGCACATGCACAAAGTTTAGTTAAATTGGCGCCGACGGCCCACCTAATAGAGTTTTTTTGTGACGGAACGCACACGATTTGGTGGGGCAAACGCGAACCCGGTCTGATCTGCCGGAGTCTCCGTCCTAGCAGGCCGTGAAATACTGCTGCAGATATTCATCCAGCGTGATCTCGTCGGCCGCCTCGATCGCCGCTTGACGCGCCACGGAATCAGCGGCCTCGTCAGCCAGATTCTTTTCCTGGACCGCACGCAGCGGCGCGATGGACGAGAAGTAGTCCCGATGGCACTTCGCCATGCCGTGGGCAAACTCAAAGTAACTGGTGCCGCTTTGTTCCAGTTCCGCGACAATGCGCGCCGAGAGCGTGCTGTCGGGGTTTTCGACCATCGCCTGGAGGATACCAACGGAGGCTCTATAGCTACCGTCGCTCCCGTTACGGTCGATGATCTCCGCGACCGTCATGACGTGCTCCAGGATCTCCGTTGCCCAGGACTGCAAGGTGACGGCTTTGCCATGGCGTTGCAGGCGAAAACCAGGATCGCGCCCGCGTTTGGCGGTGCCGGTGTGGTTATGCCGAATTTCGTCCAGTTCGTCACCGTTAAGTTTCGGGCTGTCTTCAAGCAGACAGTAGATCAGGAACGCCTCCATAAAACGCATCGTGTTCTGATTGATGCCCGAAGGGTCGAACATGTTTATATCCAGCGAACGGATTTCGACGTACTCGATGCCATCACGCCGCAAAGCGGCAGTGGGCTGCTCGCCCGACCGGGCGACGCGTTTCGGACGAACTGACGAGTAGTATTCATTTTCAATTTGCAGCAGGTTGGTGTTCAGTTGCTCGTAGCGATCGCCAACTTTTACGCCGATTGCCTCATAAGAGGGTTCCGGCGTACAGATTGCGCTGCTCAGGTCACGCACATACTCATCCAGACTGTTCAATGAGATGTTGATTCGCGACTGGTTCTGGTTGCTATAGCCCAGGTCGCTCATGCGCAACGAGGTCGCAAATGGCTCAAACCAGGTATCAGCATTGAGCGAAGGCAGTTTTGCCGCAGCACCGGCGAAGGACTTGCAGACTGCCGGCGAGGCGCCGAAGAGATACAGGACGATCCAGCCCATGCGGCGGAAATTTCGGATCATTCCAAGATAGTGGTCGGACCGAAACGTTACGTCGTCCCGGTCGTCATTGAGGACGGCGCGATAGGCAGGCCAGAATGCCTTGGGTAAGGAGTAATTGAAGTGCACTCCCGCTATGACCTGCATTTGCCGCCCGTATCGATGCCCGAGGCCGCGCCGGTAAATGGTCTTCATGCGACCCACATTGGACTCGCCGTATTTCGCCAGCGGTATCTCACGATCACCCGGAATGCGACAGGGCATGCTGGCTGTCCACAACATTTCTTCACCGAGATGCGCGTAAGTGAACTGGTGAATGTCACAAATACAACGCAGTGCTTCCCAGGTGGTGGGAAAGGCAGGCGTTACGAACTCCAGCAGTGCCTCCGAGAAGTCGGTCGTAATGAATCGATTGGTCAGGGCTGAGCCAAGACCTGCCGGATGTGGCGTCTGCGATAGAAACCCGTCCGGGCTAATGCGCAGCGACTCCTTCTCGACACCCTTCAGTCCACCATTGAGTACATCGCTGCCAGCAGCAGCAAGAGTGTTCAGGCGCTGTTCAAACCCCTGCTTCAAATCACTTCCTTCGGATTTGCTCGAACATTCCGAGCTGACATTCAGTTTTACCATATTAACAGGGCGTGTCTCAGCGGGTACTATGCGTTCCTGCTATTCCTTTAACCCAATCCGGAGCCGACAAGGCATGAATGATTCGAAGCGCAGGCGCTTTCACGACCGCAACTCAGGTGCACCGACACTCATCAACGAGGGCTGCAAGATCACCGGTGTAATTACAGGTAGCGGCGACTTCCAGATCAGTGGCGAAATCGACGGCGACTGCGATATTGACGGCAACATCATCCTCGCACGCAACGGCTTCTGGACCGGCACCATCAAGTCCGACAATGTCGTGATTTCCGGGCATGTTGAAGGCGACATTATTGCCTCCGGCAAAGTAGAGATCGCTGAGTCGGCAAAAATCACGGGTACTGTGACTGGCGAGGCTATCGCTGTCGCTGAGGGCGCTGTGGTTGAAGGCGTTATGAAAACTACTGTCCAGCCGGAACCGATCGGCTTTGTGGAAAAGCGCAACAAAGACGACGCCTGACGGTGGTTTGAACCGCAACGGCCTGCCAAGTCCCTTTTATTTTCCACTATGGAAATAATGCGTTTCCGGCACGGCTGGAGTGCTACACTTGAGAGCGTAATTTGGCCGAATAATAACGATGACATGATCGGCAGCAGGATTCCGCGATTTTTTCTCTACGCGACGGTGCTTGGCACCGCAGTTGCGGCGATCATGCTGTCTATGTTCTTCGGCCAGTCTCGCTGGCTTGCCGGGCAAATGATGTCGACAAGCTACGAGGAGCACCGCTCTCTCCTCGAGGCGAGCTTCGACAGGCACTCGCGCGCAGAACTGCGTGCGATCTCCGATGCACTGCCAGCCGACCTGGCTGCGGCAGATGAGAATTCAATCGTCCTCGCACTTAATCGTGCGCTCATTGCGAATCCAAAGTTGACCGGTCTGCAGGTTGTACTGTCAACAGGCGCGACCTTTGCTGTCGGTACTTATCCTGAGGTCGATGGCGGCCCGGATACCGTATGGCTGAATGACTACCTGCTGCAGTCCAGTCCAATAGTCCGGAATGAATTGGAGGTTGGGCGTATTGCCGGGTCATTCGCGCTTGATTTATTCCACGCCGACCTGACGAGCTTCACTGAGGTAATAAGCACCAAAGAAGGGGAAAGTCGCCGGACCAGCTACCTGTGGATCGGCGGCGGTACCATAGCGATTCTGTTTCTGTGCGCTGCGGTAATCTGGCTGCTGGTCCGGGGTCAAACGCAACGGATTCGACAATTGAAAGCACAGGCCGAGAAATTCAGGGACGCCGACTTTGGGGAACCGCTACCCGAATCACGTGGTGATGAACTCGGTGCACTTGCGGCCGTTTTCAACGACATGCGGGACAAGCTGCGATCCACGACCCATTCGCGCGACTATGTGGACAGCATCCTCTCCGGAATGAACGAGGCGATCATCGTAACGACCGATGAGGGCCAGATCGAGAGAATCAATATTGCAACGACGCATCTGCTCGGCTACGAGGAGGACGAACTCACGGGAACGTCGATCGACTTCGTGATCAATTCGAAGAAGAGCCGATCGTTAGCGGGTGATTCACCGTCGGGCCTGCCGCGTGAGGCAATTTTCGAAAGTAAGTTCGGTGAATCGATTCCGGTTTCCTACACGTGCTCGGTTATCCGGGGAGACGACCACAAGACCTGTCGAATCTATGCGGCGCAGAACATCACTGAAAGACGCCGTGCCGAAAAACGCATTCGCTACCTCGCACGCATGGATGCCTTGACCAAGATCCCGAACCGCATGCAGTTCCAGCATCTGCTACAGCGTGGTATTGCGCGTGCTCGACGCGCCGGCAAGCCGCTCTGTCTGTTCTACATCGATATCGACCACTTCAAGGAAATCAACGACACATTTGGTCACCTTGCCGGTGACACGACACTGGAGACGGTAGCAGAGCGCTTGTCAGCGGCACTTCCCAAACAGTCAGTCATCGGTCGGCTGGCAGGCGATGAGTTCGCCGTGATTGTGGATGATATTGGGCCCGATAAAACGGGACTACGAGAAACGTCCGAACTGGCACAGAAGCTTTTAAACCGACTTGCTGACCCGTTCTTCGTGCAGGGGCATGAAGTATTCATGACCGCCAGCATGGGTATTGCCTACTACCCCATGGATGCACCGAACGTTATTGACCTGATTCGTAATGCGGACGCCGCGCTTTACAGCGCCAAGAAAACCGGCGGGAACGTCTTCGCCTTCTACGTGCCGGAAATGAACGAAGCCTCAGTTGAGCGGCTAATTACGAAAAGTAAGCTGAAGCGGGCATTTGAGCGTGACGAGCTATTGGTCCATTACCAGCCGAAGTACAACCTGGAAACCGGGGAAGTCTTTGGAGCAGAGGCACTGGTCCGATGGGAACTGCCGGACCGTGGCCTCATCCTGCCCTCTGACTTCATACCCATCGCAGAAGAAACCAGCCTGATCATCGAGATTGGCGAATGGGTGCTCGACAAGGTCTGTGAGGATTTTCGCGTGTGGCAACGTAGCGTCAGTTCTCCGGGGCGCGTCTCGGTCAACCTATCCCTTAAACAGCTACGACAGCTAAATTTTATAAACCGTATCGGATCGATAATGCGCGGCCATGAGATATCTCCGACCTCACTTGAACTGGAGATTACCGAGACAACGCTCATGGAGAATCCAGAGCGCACGATTCGCTTACTCGATGAGCTTTACGGCCTGGGACTGCATCTGGCGATAGATGATTTCGGAACAGGCTATTCCTCATTGAGTGCGCTACAACAATTCCCGATTAGCACACTCAAGATCGACAGGTCCTTTGTCCGGAATATTGCGACTAACCCCGATGACGCTACGATTGTCGATACGATTATTAAGATGGGCCGCAATCTGAACATGGACGTGGTAGCCGAAGGCGTCGAGGATGAGGATCAGTTGAACTTCCTTCAGAAGCTCGGTTGCACTTACGTGCAGGGACTGCTGTTTGGCGACCCCATGAGCGCCGATAACTATCTTGAACTGCTGCTTGCCCAAGCCGAAGGCACGGATACATATCGCACACTGTTTGCATAATCCTGATGTTCATTATTGGTTCAGGAGGGCCCGGCAATAATGGTATCCACACTCTGTAAGCAGTTGATTTGATGGGCACTATCACCCGACTTCACTCGAACCCGGCAACATGCTTAAATTACCGGTCCAAAACAACCTGCCTGGCCGCGATCGCTGCAGGCTCGACAAAGTAGGACGCATGAACAAACTGACCAGAACGGCCATATTCGTAGCCATGATTTTCGCCGCGCAAGGTGCCCTTGCCTGTGACTACCCGCAACGCATCGATGTGCCGAATGGCGCGACCGCAACCAAGGATGAAATGATCGCCGGACAGAAAGGCGTAAAGACATACATGGCATCGATGGAAGAGTACCTGGCCTGCATTGAGGCCGACGAAGCCCAGGCTGTATTGGCGCTCAACAATGTCAACGAAGACACGAAGCGCCAGCGCGAGGATTTGTTCAACAAGAAATACAATGCGGCCGTGGAAGAAATGAATCTTGTCGCTGAAGAATTCAATGTGCAGGTCCGTGCTTATAAGGACCGCAATCGATAATCACTTTCGTACGCGCAAGAAAAAAGCCCGTCCTGGACGGGCTTTTTTTATGCGCTAATTTTTGCTGCTACTTCAGCTTGTCGATCTCACGGCCCAGATCAAATCTATTCTCGGTTACGATGCGCTCAAGAACGCGGATACGCTCTTCAAGCCGTTCGATGTGTGCAAGAGTTTCTTCAAGCTCAGGATCCGGATCCATGGTATTTTTTTTGTCGCCTTTCAATTTCAGATACCTCTGAACGGTGTCCGCCGTAAAAACGATCGCCACGATACAGACAATCCAAAACATCGTATTCATTGACGGCCCCTATGCTGTTATCAAAGTCTGCGTAATTTCTCGTCGAGCTCATATCGCGACGAGGTGACGTATTGTTCTATTCTTGCGAGACGCTCGTCCATCGACTTGTAGCGCCTGCGCACTTCCTCAACGCCCGGTTTCGCCCGCCTGATTTCCTCGCGCAGTTGCTCCTTGCGCAATTCCTCAGAGTCGGCTTTGCCACGTGCCTTGGACGACGATGACGGAATCAGGAAGACAGCTGCGAGATAGCCGATAATTGCGAACGGCATTGCGCAAAGAAACGTGATGAATGCCAGCAAGCGCGTTACCTTCAGGTTAAACCCAAGATAATCGGCTAGACCGGCGCAGACCCCGCCGAGGACAGCTTTGTCCTTGTCACGGTAAAGTCTTCGTTCCGTCGTTCCTGCGTAGGTGCTCATACACGCCTCCAGAATTCATATTCGCTCCGGCGCCCGGAATAGACCAGGGGTTTCTCCTTGATCAGCAACGTCAGGCCAATATAGATCGCGGCGGTCAGCCAAAAGAACAACAACAGGCTGATGACGGCAATCACTCGAACCGTACCAAGCTTGAAATTGAACCGGTCCGCCACGCCCGCACAGACGCCGAATATCCAGCCGCTTTCACGATCACGGTAGAAGCCTCGTAAAGGGCCGTAGTCAATATTCCACGTGTCTCGACTCATTCTTTCCTCCGTATTTCTGCGTCTTGTTCTGACGGAAGCCCTGTTTTTATTCAGCGCTCGCGGTTCGCTCTGCTGCAACGCGCGCCTTCAGCGCATCCAGTTCCTTGTTGACCGACTCTTCGGCCTCCAGGCTCGCAAACTCGTGGTTCAAATCCTTCGGCAGTCCGAGGTCATAGGCCTCAACCCGGCCCTCAACATCATCGATACGCCGCGTGTAGGCCTCGAAGCGCACCATGGCGTCGTCAATCTTGTAGTCATGGATCTTCTTACGCGCCGCCAGTCGACTGCTCGCGGTTTTGTGTCGTGCCAACAAGGCCTTCTGCCTCGTCTTGGCGTCATCAAGCTTGGCCTCGAGGCGCGCGATGTCTTCGTTGAGTTTAGCCAAGCCCTCGTCGACAGCGCCGTAGTCCTCTTTCAGGACTTCGACTGCGGACGCGGCGCGAGATTTCTCGACCAACGCGGCCTTGGCCAGGTCTTCACGACCCTTGCGCATCGCGAGTTCGGCCTTATCGTCCCAATCACTCGTCTCCCGGTCGAGCGCTTCGATTTTTCGGTTCAGGTCCTTCTTGTCGGCGATTGAACGTGCAGCCGCTGAGCGAACCTCCACGAGTGTGTCTTCCATTTCCTGAATCATCAGGCGGACGATCTTTTCGGGATCCTCGGCTTTGTCGAGAATCGCGTTGATGTTCGAGTTCACGATGTCGCTAAATCTCGTGAAAATACCCATGATTTTTCCTCTCTTCGCGTGACTGTGTTAGTAATATTGCAGCAATCGTGCCAACTCTGATGACTTCACTTAAGCTATTGATACTAATAAGTAAATTTCATTTCGCGTGACGATTCGAAGAATTTCAAGATGGCCTTATTCACTATTTCGTGGTCGTTTTCGCTAACTTATGGTTTAATTCGCCAATGGCCGTCTCCCCTGAATCCCAACCGATTATTGGCGAAGCCCCGGCGTTCCTGGAGATGCTGGAGCACGTGTCGCGCGCGGCCCCTCTTTCAAAACCGGTACTCGTGGTCGGCGAGCGCGGGACCGGCAAAGAACTCGTCGCATCCAGGCTTCACTTTCTCTCGGACCGTTGGGAACAGCCTGTCGTAAAGGTCAACTGCGCCGCCCTTACGGAGTCCATCCTGGAATCAGAGTTGTTTGGGCACGAAGCCGGCGCCTTCACGGGAGCGGCCGGGACGCACATCGGCCATTTTGAACGAGCTGACGGTGGCACCCTTATTCTCGATGAGCTGGCGACGATATCGCTGCGTATGCAGGAGAAGATCCTGCGAACGATCGAGTACGGTGAGATTCAGCGTGTTGGCGGCAACGAGACGCTGCGTGTCGACGTCAGGATTGTCGGCTCAACAAATGCCGACCTGCAGTCACTGGCTGCTGACGGCCGATTTCGCAAGGACCTGCTTGATCGACTCGCGTTCGACGTCATAACACTGCCTCCGCTGCGTGATCGTGTGGAGGACATCTTGCCGCTGGCGCATGCCTTCGCAATCAATATGGCGAGCGAACTTAAGTGGAGCTTCTTTCCAGGGTTCAGTGCGAGGGCGACGTCCGCCATGCTGAGGAACAAGTGGCCCGGCAATGTGCGGGAACTCAAGTATGCGATCGAGCGGTCAGTCTATCGCTCCGCCGACCCCGAAAAACCCATTGGCGATATCGCGCTCGACCCGTTTGATTCGCCTTACAAGATGGCCGACGTCCCTGTCCGGGACAGGCCTGTTATGGCGCGGCGGAACGCGCCGCTCTTACCGGCCGACCTGAAGCAACGGCTCATTGATACCGAAGTGGATCTGCTTGAAGCCGCCCTTGAGAAGGCGCGCTTTAACCAGCGCCTCGCAGCAGACTTGCTCGGACTGAGTTATCACCAGTTCCGGGGCAGGCTGCGCAGACTGAATGTCAGCAGCCGGCCCGGAACCGTGTGACTAGCTGTCGTCGCGATAGCGGCGTACGTATATAGCGGCCGTGGTCAGAATGCCGCAGACGAGCAGACCACTCCAGAAACCAGGGTCAGTGACAAACCCGACGAGGTCCATGTGCTGCAGGAGACTGATGTTCTCCATACCATCTCGCCACTGTTCCTCCTCGAAGAACCGCTCAAGACTCATGCTATGGAACAACGGCGTCATGTCGCCTCGGTCACCGATCGTGGTCAGGAAATACTGTGTACGAAATACGATCCACTCAAGCAGACCCAGAATGATGGGTGGCATGAATGCCATCAGTATCGGCATGCGTTTGGCCCAGGTCGAAACGAACAGGAACCAGGCAATGAATGGCGACATCCAGATACCTGACGCCACTACCACGATTAACGCTGCAAGCCAGTTATCCAGGATCGACACCGAACCCCAGATCAGCACGCTGGCATCGCCGCCTTTCGCGGACACCCAGATACTGGTCACGATCAGGTTGACGAGATGAGTCGCCCATATGCCCACAGCCGTGATCGCTGGAATCACAATGGCGGCCGTCAACAGTTTGGATATAACGGTTTCCGCGTCGGTTGCCGGCATTGAGCGCCAGAACAGGATGCTCTTGTCTTTGCGCTCGGCGTACAGGGAGTCAAGACTGTAAAACACAGTAAGGAACATCAACGCAACGAGGAATACCCAGGAGGTTCCTACGAAAAAGCCTGTCAATGCGGCCCGGCGTTCAACGTCACCCGCAAGGTTCTGTGCACCAAAAATAGCCATGTCGAGCTCTTTTGCAAAACCGGATGCCAGCATGAGCGTTGCCAGGACACCGAGGGTCACGATAACTGCGATAGCAGCCGGCGTAACGTAGATCGAACGATGTTCCCACAGCTCCCGTTTGATCAGTGCCGGTTGGTTAGCAATCATTTGCGCGCCTCCTTGATTTTCGCCACGAACAGGTCAGCTACCGACGGAATTCGTAGCTCACCAAGCCCTTCCAGGTGCTCGCGACTCACGCCTTCAAACAACATGATCGATTTACCGAACATTTGATTCTCGGCGATCGGCCCAAGGCCACGCGCCTTTTGTGCACCCTCGCCCGAAGTCAGGACCTCGACGTAGGTATCGCTTAATGCGTCCATCGACGAATCGAGCAGGATCTTGCCATCGTTAATGAACATGACGTCGGTGAGGAGATTTTCGATTTCTTCGACCTGATGCGTCGTGATCAGGATAGTGCGTTCTTCGTCGAAATAATCGTTAAGAAGGTTGGCGTAGAACTCCTTGCGGAACAGGATATCGAGACCAATTGTCGGTTCGTCAAGAACGAGCAGTTTCGCGTCGATCGCCATGATGATCGACAGGTGTAACTGCGTAACCATGCCCTTCGACAGTTCCTTAACTTTTGCATCGGACCGAACATTTGTCTGGAGCAGCAGCTCTTCGGCCCGCGAGCGTGAGAAATTGGGGTGTATGGCTTCGACATAGTCGAGAATCTGCGTCACCTTGATCCAGCGAGGCAATACAGCCACGTCCGCGATGAAGCAGATGTTCTGCATCAGTTGCTTGCGCTGTTTAAAGGGGTTGAATCCGAGTACCGACAGATCGCCCTCGCAATCAGTCAATCCCAGTACGGCCTTGAGCAGCGTGGTTTTGCCCGCGCCGTTCGGCCCGATCAGCCCGAGAATCTTGCCCTTCTCGATTTCGAAACTGACATTGTCAACGGCGCGTACAGCGCCAAAGTTCTTGGAAACGCTACGGGCGTTGACCAGGCTAGTCATTGTCCACTCCTGAGTCTTTTTGTATTTGTTGTTGCAGCAGGTCTCCCACCTCGAGTCCGAGGCGCTCGATGGTGGCCAGGACTTTCGGCCACTCCTTGTCGAGGAAACGTCCTCGCTCTGCTTTCAGCAGCTCTTTGTGGGCACCTTCATTCACAAACATGCCGCGGCCGCGTTTCTTCTCGACCAGCCCCTCATCGACAAGCTCCTGGTACCCCTTGAGCACAGTCAGCGGGTTAAGCCGGTATTCTGCGGCCACGTTCCTGACCGACGGCAGCGCATCACCATCCCCGAGTACGCCCTCCAGAATCATTGCGACGACGCGGTCGCGCAACTGGCGATAGATCGGCTGGTCTTCATTCCATTTAGGATCCATAAATGCTTCGGTTCCTGCTCATGTGTCGCGCCTTGGCGCTTAAAAAGGCGCCGGTCTCAAAGACCGGCGCAAAATTCCGTCGCTACTTTACTCGTCTTCGAGACGGAAATGACTGGCTCTTACAACCTCATCGCTCGCTGCATGATGCGCCGCAAGCTGGTAAGCCCGGGCATTCGCCTGGCCAGCGACCAGTGCGACCACCATCAGCAACATAACGATAAAGCTAATGATTTCATTGATATATGGTGACAGTTTGTTCATATCTCATCTCCCGGGCCTTCCGGGCACCCTGTATCAGGGGGTGGGTGGGTTAGTGTTATAGTTGACTATAACACTAGGAAATCAAATTGCAAGCCTTGCGGTCAATATTTTTTAACCCGCGCCACCAGCAATAGCCGTTAGTAATAGAAATGTTGATGGGAACGCCAATGGCCGCCAACGCACAATCCCTAGCCTCGCCCTCAAACCCGAGTTCTGCCGCCCTTTGCAGCAAGCCAGCGCTCGCCTATGCTCAGGCCATGGCCCATTCACCGGATGACAGCGCCCTGATGTTGCGATATGGGGATGGCGACGTGCAGGCTTTCGAGATCCTGTACCGGCGCCACAAAGACGCAATTTACCGCTACCTCCTCCGGCTAAGTGGCCATCGCGACAGTGCTGACGACATTTTCCAGGACGTGTGGGGAAAGATTATCAAGGCGCGTGAGTCCTATCGCCCGACCGCGAAATTCACAACGTTCCTTTATCGCGTGGCCCATAACTGTTTTATCGACTACGTGCGCCGCAACAAGCGTCACTCGACAAACACGGCGCTGGAGCCCGAACTGCACAGCGATCCGGGGGAATCAGTCGAGATGGAAACCGAGCGCCACCTGGCGAGGGAACGCCTCGAAATCGCTTTGGGTACCTTGCCCGAAGAGCAGCGCGATGCGTTCCTTCTGCACGAAGAGGGTGGCCTCAGTGTTGACCAGATCGCGACGGTAACTGGCTGTAACCGGGAAACGGCAAAAAGTCGACTTCGCTATGCCGTGGCCAAGCTGCGGAACGCGATCGACGAACCGGCAGAACGATCATGACTACAGAATCGAACCACAACGACCCACGCGTTTCCGAGGCCTACCAGGGCCTGGCAAAGGAAGGGACCCCACCAGAGCTGGACCGCAGGATTCTGGCGATGGCGGCCGGCAAGTCGCGCTCGCGCTACGGGATGGCCAGGGCATGGGTCAGGCCGGTCGCATGGGCAGCAACCATTGGCTTGAGCCTCGCAATCGTGCTCGAGATTTCGCAGCTCAAGTACGAGACTACGCCGCAACTCGATGCCGATAATGTCGAAATTCTGGAGGAGGCGCTGATCCTGGATGACACCCCGGCAAGGGAAGACGACGACAACCGCACGCGACGCGAATCCGCAAAGCGGTCAGATGCGCCAGCCCCGGTGCAGCTCAGCGTGCCGGCGGAGGAACAGGCACGCTCACGGTCTGGATCGGAGCCGGCTGCCGCGGCAGCGGTTCAGGCCCTCAGTTTTGACGCAGCGACAACGCCAGAGAAAAAAGAGCCGGTCCGCCACTGCGATCCGGACCTGCGATCGTCTGCCGAAACCTGGTACACGTGTATCGAGGATCTGCGTGCGCAGGGCCTTTCCGACGCCGCCGACAGCGAGCTTATATTGCTCCTGACCGAATTCCCGGATTTCGAGAAACAGAAGTAATGCAGGTAATTCCCGAAAGTGCCTGACAGGCCAGCCGGTGCTAAAATCGCCGCCCAGATATCTATTGATTACCTTGCCAGGACAAACACAATGAAAGCACCCGTTCGTGTCACGATCACCGGCGCTGCCGGCCAGATCGGCTACCAGCTCGCCTTCCGTATCGCCTCCGGCCAAATGCTGGGCAACGATCAGCCCGTCATTCTCCAGCTACTTGAGATTCCTCCCGCCTTGCCGGCACTGCAGGGTGTTGTGATGGAACTCGATGACTGCGCCTTCGGCACCCTCGCCGGCATAGTCGCGACGGACGATCCAGACACCGCCTTTAAGGACGCTGATTATGCGTTGCTCGTCGGCGCACGTCCTCGCGGTCCGGGCATGGAGCGCAAGGATCTGCTCGAGGCCAATGCCGCGATTTTCTCGGTGCAGGGCAAGGCCATGAATGATCACGCCAGCCGCGATATCAAAGTGCTTGTTGTCGGCAACCCGGCCAACACAAATTCCCTGATCGCGCAGGCGAATGCACCGGATCTGAATCCAGGCAATTTCACGGCCATGACGCGCCTCGACCACAACCGCGCGAAGGCACAGCTCGCCGCAAAGACGGACAGCCACGTCAATGACATCAAGTGCATGAGCATTTGGGGCAACCACTCGGCGACGCAGTACCCGGACGTGAATCATGCGACCGTCGGTGGCAAGAGCGCCGCTGAGCTCGTCGACCAGGGCTGGCTCGCCGATGAGTTCATTCCGGTTGTTCAGCAGCGTGGCGCGGCCATCATCAAGGCACGTGGCGCATCATCCGCCGCTTCGGCCGCTTCGGCCGCGATCGATCACATGCACGACTGGATCCTCGGCACCCCCGCTGGCGACTGGGTCAGCATGGGTATCCCGGCCGATGGCAGCTACGGCATCGAACCTGGAATCATCTACTCCTACCCAGTGCGTTGCAGCGGTGGCAATTACGAGATCGTGCAGGGCCTGGATATCAATGACTTTAGTCGCGAGCGCATGATCCAGACTGAAGCTGAACTGCGTGAGGAACGTGCTGCGATTGAAGAACTCCTATAGAGTATGAGGCAGCAGCCAGGCTGCCTTTTACTCAGCACAAGGAATTCTCGTCGTGTCCGGTTTTACCGTTAGCTTGCTTTGGGCGCTGCTGTTTATCGGCGGCGGTATTTTTCTTGCCTACCAGCGTATAGATCTGCGCACATCGACGATTGCGACAGGCCTCGCGGTTGCCGCATACACTGTATTCGGTGATGGCGCATGGTGGTGGCTCATTCTCCTCTGGGTGGCGTTCGGCCTGATGGTCGTGCCCAATCTCATCGAGGTACGACGCGAGAAAATCACCAAACCCCTGCTGGCGGTTTACCGCAAGATGCTGCCGTCGATGTCCGATACGGAACGCGAGGCGCTTGAGGCAGGTAACGTCGGGTGGGACGGCGAGCTGTTCTCCGGCATGCCGGAGTGGGACAAGTTGATGTCATTCCCGCCGCCGAAGCTGTCGGACGAGGAGCGGGCATTCATCGATGGTCCGTGCGAAGAACTGTGCCGCATGGTCGACGACTGGGAAATCTGTCACGAGCTGGCCGACATGCCCCGGCCCGTCTGGGACTACATCATCGAGCACCGTTTCTTCGCGATGATCATTCCCAAACAATACGGTGGCCTGGAGTTCTCGGCCTACGCCACGGCCATGGTCCTGAGCAAGATCGGCGGTCGCAGTGCAACGGTCGGCTCAACCATCGGTGTGCCGAACTCACTCGGCCCTGCCGAACTACTGCTGCACTACGGCACGGATGAGCAAAAGGATCGATACCTGCCGGGCCTCGCCTCCGGCAAGGAAATACCCTGCTTTGCCCTGACCTCGCAACAGGCCGGCTCGGATGCCGCATCGCTGATCGACAGCGGTGTCGTCTGCAAAGGAAAGTGGAACGGCAAGACGACCACCGGCATCAAGCTCAACTGGAACAAGCGTTACATTACGCTGGCGCCCGTAGCCACCGTACTCGGGCTCGCATTCAAACTGTATGACCCCGATCACCTGATGGGTGATAAGGAAGAATGCGGGATTACAGCCGCGCTAATTCCGACCGACACCAAGGGTGTCGAGGTCGGCCGCCGGCACTACCCTCTGACGATTGC